>VTLG01010910.1_pt1 | contig 106268 bp, 139 predicted proteins | sample 4694571 | NCBI WGS metagenome assembly VTLG01 (sample SAMN12604809, study PRJNA352737) | marine metagenome | biome: ENVO:00000447; feature: ENVO:00000209|ENVO:00000569|ENVO:01000036; material: ENVO:00002151; isolation source: viral sequences binned using virsorter ... | reverse complement strand
GATTCCAGAGAATGAAGTATGTAATGCTATCAGCATTGTTAGTGATAAAACATCTAATTATATTTGGGATGTTTGGACTAATAAACGAGATTGGGTTTTAGAACATTGTAGATTAGCTCCGTGGAATACTCCATCAGAATTATCAATGATGAGAAAGTTATTTAATGAAGATGGTAAAGTTCCAAGAATAGATATTGGATTTCCTAATCGTATATTATCTTATAAGTGTCATATAATACCTAATCCAACATTATTAGATAATGCTTCTATAGTTTACTTTCATGGTAAACCAAAACTTCATCAACTGAATAGAGTAAAGTTTAATCCTAAAATATTGGACAACTGGATATGAATCCTGTATTAATGATAATGCAGCCAAGAATAATACCTCCGGCTATAACATCCATGAGAGAGAATTGGAATTTACCTAGAGTATGGTTTAAAGCATTTACTGAACCTCAAGTAGTAAATGAAATGAATCGGTTTGTTAGAGAATCTGACTATAGTCATTATGTTATTATGTCAGATGATGCTATTAGCTATAAAAGAGCTATTGATAATGTATTAGCTAATGCACCTAAGTACGATGTTTTCACTGGATGGTGTAATATGGAGATGTATGGAGATAAAATAAGTTCACATTCTAATGTTTCATTTCATGCATTACCATTAATAGATGAAAATGCATCTCTTGTTAGACCTTTATATGATGACTATCCTCCTTGGGCTTCCGTTGATGAGGTATTAAGTAAAGAAGGAAATTTTCAAACCGCAATTGCAAGTTTTGCAACTAGTTGTTTTACTAGAGATATTTTATTAAAGTATCCTTTAGGAGTTTGGGAGAATGGTAAAGCTTCTGATCATCACATTTCATATAGACTTCAAAAAGATAGAATACCAATATGGACTAGTAGAGATGTTTTTGTAAGACACTTACGTCAAGGTAGAGAGTCATATTTAAAAAATACTAAAGCATGGCTAGTAGGTAATGTTCCATCACAAATAATTTATGAGTTAGATAACGAGCAGTATCAATTTGATGGACAGAGACAATATGAATATGAACCTTTATTTGTGAGGACAAATGGCTGAATTTAATGATTGGTATTATGTAGGTTCAAATAAAATACATAAGACAGCTCTTATTAATTGGGACGTTGTTGAGATGGGTGAAAATAATATTATAGGAGCTTATACTTGTATCGGTACAGATGCTCAAAGTATTAAAGATGAATCTACAGGTGTTATTTCTATTGGAGATAATAATATATTCAGAGAAGCTGTTTCTGTAAATATGCCAACTGAATGGTCAAAGTTAACAGCTATAGAAGATAATTGCTATTTGATGATTAATTCTAACATAGCACATGATTGTTACGTTGAATCAAATTGTATTATTAGTAATAATGCGGCTTTTGGTGGGCACGTATATGTTATGGAAAATACAAATATAGGTTATAGTGTATCAATACATCAGTTCCAAGTTATAGGCTCATATTGTATGTTAGGTATGGGGTCTATCGTACCTAAGGGAGCTGATCTTAAATGTGGGACATTATGGTATGGATCTCCAGCAAGATTTAAAAAGTATAATGAAGTTGGTTTACAGCGAAACGGTCTTGCTGTATCGGATATGGGACCTGAAGATGAACGAAGACAGAGTATTATAAATGAACGATCTAAATACTAATATGAATAAAGAAGCTTTTTTATCAATTGTAGATGGTAAATTATGTGTAGACAGAACTGTCTTTGAATTACATGAACTAAGAGAATGTAAAGAGTATCTACAAAAAAATAATTATAGATCATCACAATTCTTTGCCAAGAATGAAGATGACGTTGACAAGTTACATGCCATTATAGAAAAGATGGGTAAACTTTCTCCGGAATGTGCTGGTAAAGATGTTGAGACATTTTATTTAAACTGATATGAAATGGCATAGTTACAAATATATGTCTTCTGATATGAAACAAAAAATGGATACACAGCCATCAAGTGTACAATATTCATTAGATGCAAATTGTAAATCATATGAAGATGTTGTTACTAAATTATCTCCTATAAGAGAAGATTTAGAAGAACATCATTTGTACGATGTAATAAAAAATATAGAAGCAGTAAAATGTTTTGCTGGGTTTCATGTTTGGACTGTTTGGGATTTTCAAAATCTTCTAACAGCTTTACAAATAAGATTAACATGTACTGTATTTCCTTGGTACCCTACCCCAGATAATAAAGCACGTAGATTTATAAATCAATTAGTTTTAGATACAGAATCCGGTTGTGATATAAGTGGAGAATATTCTACAGATCTTGAACTGTATTTAAATGCTATGAAACAAATAGCTATTGATGTAACTGTTGTAGAAGATTTTATTAAGAATCTAAAAACAAGAGATTTATTTGAATGTATGGATCTATTTGTACCATCAGAGTTACATCCAATTATAAATCATACATTTGATATGGTTCATGAAGAGACACATTGTTTATTAGCTGCTCTTGAGTTTGGATTTTTAGATGTTGAAGCAATGATATTGAATAAAATAAATAAAGGAAGTTCAGATCATCGAGTTAGTTTATCACATGTACATGCAGATGATTCTTTATTTAAATATTATTGTAATAAACAAAATGATATAAGCAGAACATATTCTTGTAAAGATATGTTAATTGAAATGTGTGGTGATAATGTTAATAAATGGAATGATGTATTCTTTATTGCAGGAGAATGTTTATACCATAAATTGAATTTATTTGATATTATAGCTGCTGAATTAGATCCTGAGAATGAGAAAAAAATAAGACCAATGTTCATCAAACGAGGTTATGAAAAAAATCGAATTGAACATTATGAAGCTCTTAAACGAGAGAATGAAAGACAAATTAAAAAAATAAAAGATAAAAAGTAGATGGAAATTATATTATGGGGCCCAGGTGGTACTGTAGCGATCTGGGAATTGACAGAACAGGCATATAATTATTGGCAAGACAAACCAAGGAAAATGTTATTTGATTTTTCTTGGAATATACCTGATCTTAGAAATGATAATGTATTTGATGAAGAACACCCGCCCAGAAATAAACTTGGAGTACCTGATGAAGCATGGTTTTTTGAACCGCGCGATCAAATATGGCGAGGTGATAAAACAGGCCGGTTTAAATCGAATTGCTTAGATATCTGTGAATACGATAAAGCAATGATTTATATTTGTGACAATAATGAAATATCAATGTATCATCCCGATGAATTACTTTCCGTAAGACATGAACGTAATTTTAAACCAAAATCAGAGATTTTTTATTCTGCAGTTTCTACAGAAGTTGGAAACTGGTCACATAAGTGGTATACAAAATCTATTCCCTTGCATAAATTTAGATTACATACTATAATCATTAATAATAAAAAATACATATTATCTCTCGAAACAACCCAAAAGGAAAGTTGGGATATGTATCAAGCGGTACGTGTTGATTGGTCATATAGATTGCATGTAAGAAATCAAGTTTTTGTAAATGATATGGTTGAATATACTGGTATAGATTTAAACTATGATATGAATACCGGTAATCACGAACAAGATTGCTCTCATTTTAAAGTACATGATACACGTATTCGGTGATTCATATTGTGACCCTCTTAATGGATCTTTAGCATCAGAAAAGAGGTGGTTTAATCTTTTAGATGAACCAGCTTTTGTTTTTGGTTTAGCTGGGTCAAGTATTGATTGGGCATTAAAAGTTTTTCTAGATGGTCATAGATATAGAGAGGGTAAAGTAATTTTTATAGAATCTATACCAAGAAGATTTCATTTCGAATTCTTACAATATCCAGGGCATGCTGGTGCTGTTATGTTTGATGATATGAAAGAATGGGAAAATGATGATTGGCTTTCTCAACCAAGTATGCAATATCTTAATAAGCATAAAAAGTTTATACAACACTTTCATGACAACTATACAGATTATCATAAGGCAACAAAAACTAGATGTACGTTAAAAGCTTTATCAGATCAATATGAGAAGGTTATTTACTTTGCTACATCACATAATAATAATTTATATGCACCTGTTCAAATAGGAAATACTGATAACTTTATTATAGCAGATAAAAAATTAATGGATATATCTCGTGCAGAAATAAGAGATAAAAAATATGATCCTTCATTTAGAGATAAGAGATCGAATCATTTTACAGAAAGTAATCATATAAATTTAGCAATATATATAAAAAGGCTATTTAATAATGAACCTGTGAATGATATAAAATTTAATGAGAATGTGATATGATATATTGGGGCGTTACTTGTGGATCGCATGATGGTGCTTTAGCCGTTTATGATAAGATAAAAAAAGAAATTATATTTGCAACAGATGCGGAGAGGTTTTCTAGAAAAAAGAATGATCCTGAAATACCTCAAAGCTTAATGGATTATGTATTAGAAGAATATGGTGAACCAGAAAAAGTATTTTTTTATGAGAACCCCTATTTAAAAGTTTCTCGAAGATGGTATGCAGGTCAGAAGCCAGCTTGGAAACCACCTGTATTACCTTACCCTTATAAAATGAAATATTCTTCTCATCATCGATCACATGCATCATATGGTTATTATACTTCACCGTTTGATGAATGTATGTTACTTAGTTTAGATGCTATAGGTGAATGGGAGACTATGACCTTATGGCATATTAAAGATCATAAATTTAAAAAGTTAAAGAATTGGAAGTATCCTAAATCATTAGGGCTAATGTATTCTGCTTTAACACAAGCCGCGGGATGGAAACCTAATGAAGAAGAATATATTATGATGGGTGCAGCTGCAATGCAAACACATCCATATGAAATTGCTCTTGAAAGAATAAGAGAGTGTTGGAATACAAAAGGTGTTACCTGGCATAAAGGAGTTAAAAATATTTCTGAATGGGATAAACCTCCCTTTATATTCCCAGATGATATTCCAACCGCAGCTCAAGCTGTTTATGAAGAAGAGTTTGTAAAGCTGTTAAAAGAAATTAGTCAACATAAATTAAATAATGGTAACATAGTTTTCGTAGGAGGATGTGCTTTAAATGTTAGTGCCAATAGATACCTTTCTGAGCATTTTAGTAATATACATATACCTTCTAATCCAGGTGACAGTGGTTCCGCTGTGGGCGCTATTCTTACAAGAGTACGACACCATATTAGTCCTAATCCTTATTTGGGTTTTGATATACAGGGACCATATCCGTTTCAAAAAATAATTGATGGATTAATGGTAGAGAGAGTTGTTGGAGTAGCAAATGGTAAATGTGAATTCGGTCCTAGAGCTTTAGGTAATAGAACACTGTTTGGTGACCCTAGAGATAAAAATATAAAACAAAAAATAAATGAGACAAAAGGCCGTGAACAATTTAGACCTTTTGCACCAATGATATTAGAAGAGGATGTTCCAAAATACTTTAATGGAGGGTTCTTATCTCCATTTATGAGTTGTGCATTACAAGCTACAGAAGAGTTTAAACAAACATATCCTGGTGTTGTTCATTTAGATGGGACATCAAGATTACAAGTAGTTGATTCAGAACCTCATCTAACATTATTAAAAATATGGAAAGACATTACTAAATGTCCTGTACTATTAAATACATCTTTAAACATAAAAGGTCAACCAATTGTCAACACAAGAGAAGACGCCGAAGCTTTCACTAAGAGAACGGGTGTTGCTGTTCATAGTTAAAATTAAAGAAAAGCTTTTCGGTAAAAAGAAACAAGATTTAGATCCATTTATATATGATTGAAAAAGTATTAATCGGACCTGCTGATCGATTTCACATTGATGGTATAATGATATATGATGATGAAAGTTTAGGTTTTGATTATCAAGAACATTTGTTACGTAAATGTTTTAAAGAGAAGGGCTCTGATATTTCTGTCTATTTGATCTATCAAGGCTTTCATAAGAGTATAGGGTTTGATGAAGATAAAATTTATCCTAGAGATAAAGAACATGTAGAAGATAAGAAGACTTTATCTGAAGTAGACGGTTCTCAAGGTAGCAAATTATTCATGAGAAATAAAAATGTGAAAGTCAAAAAAAGTTTACATTGGAAACCTTTTTTAGAATATTATTGTAATCATGAATATTGGAATATTGAATATAAGAAATTTTTAAAAACTTTACCTTATTATAAAAAAGTTTTTTCAAAGTTCAACTTTGGACATATAAGCGATAATGAAAGTTGGAATAATTGGTTGTTCTCATAGTGCTGGTGTAAGTCAAGCTGGCTTACTTCATAAAGCAGGAGGCTTTAATGCTTGGAAAGGTTGGCCAATCCAATTAGCAAAAAAGTTTCCTCAACATGAATTTCATTTATTTGCATCTCCAGGAGGAGGTCAAAATAATATGGAAGCAGCTCTAAGGACTTGTCTCATTGAAGATTTTGGAATGGTAATTCTTCAATTTACAACACAACGTCAAATGTGGCCTTTGACAATAGAAAGAAAATCTAAAAAGAGAGACGGGCTAATAGATTCTTGGTTTCAATCAGGAAAGAAAGATAACTTCTTTTTACATCAACAGAGAATGAAATGTTTATCTGTAAAGAATTATGTAGTAGAAAGAAAATGTGTTATGGTTGGACCTCATTGGGATAGACGTATGGGATTAAATCTTGATGGTACAAAAGTAAATGCTTATGAATTACCTCAAGTGATATTAGATGCTCTTTTAGATAATCAATACTTCAATGAAATGGCTGAGACGTTTTATAATTGTCGAAATTTGTATAAGAAAATGTTTAAACATTTTTATTCTTTATTATGGGTACCAACTTATAAGTATGGTCCAACTAATAGTGACCAAGCTTTAATTGAAGTAGAGGATAAAGTTCCTGTCTTTGTAGAAGAATTTTTAACAGGTAAAAATTTAACAGATCAGACAGATTGGAAAAAGACAATATATGATTGGCTAGTTAATTATTATTCTGAAACAAAAGGTATATCTCATACAGATGCTAACCATATTATATTTCATGAATATAAAAAACATAAAGGTCATTTAGGGGAGAAGGGTCAAAGAGAAGTGTTAAATCAATACCTATTAAAACATAAAGAATTTAGAAAAGCTTTAGATGCATCTTAAGTTCTTAAATCATAGTTCATTTATAATAACATCTGAAACTAAGATACTTTGTGATCCCTGGTTTAAGGGTACAGCCTTCAGTGATGGGTGGTCTTTATTATATGATAACTCTCATAACATCAATGAGTTGGACTTTGACTATATTTGGTTGTCACATGAACATCCAGATCACTTTTCTATACCCACATTACGAGAGCTGAACAAAAGTTGTACTTTTCTTTTTCAAGAAACAAAAGATAAGAAAGTAAAAAAGTATCTTGAAGAAAAAGGTCATTCAGTAATAGAGCTAAAGAATAAAGAAGAAACAAAAATTGGTGACCTAAAGATTACATGTACAGTATGTGATGGCTTTGATTCAAGCCTGTTAGTAAAATATCCTGATGATAAGGTTTTACTAAACGTTAATGATGCAATGGTATTAGATGATATAGAAGTTGATAAAGTTGATCTACTTACATTTCAGTATAGTTATGCAAATTGGGCTGGTAATGAAGGTGATAAAAAAATACCAAAGTATCTTCAGAGCATAATAGATAGTAAGAATGATAAGGCAATATCAAAATTTAAACCAACTGCTATTATGCCATTTGCGAGTTTCGTATATTTTTCTCATGAAGAAAATTTTTACTGGAATGATAATAATTGGATAGATCATGTGTTTAAAAAATATTGGTATAAAAAATCAACTTTAATATTTCCTAAACCAGATCAATCAATATCATTATACAAACTTGATAAAGGAAATTATGTTAATAAGAATAAATCTGCAAAGACATTTTGGAAAGACAAACATAAAAATTTAACAATAAAAGATAAAGTCAAACCACTATCTTTAGATCAGATTGAGGATCGTTATTTAAAGTTTAATAAAAAACTGAATGAAGAAAATACTATTGATAGTGATCTCTTTTTAAATATAAAAATTACTGACATAGATAAGACTATTAAAGTTGGGTTAGTAGAGACTTCATTTGAAGTAGTTGATGAGGAAGAGATGATTAGTGTCTCATCTGAAACTGCAGGTTTCTTATTTACTCAATTATTTGCAAGAGGCACAGTATGTGTTAATTCAAGAGTGTCTTTTAATTATAAAACAGCACACAAATTCTTTCTGTTCTTTTTTATACCTTATGCAAACAATATTGGAATATATTTTAAACAGTTCCCAAAAGATGCATATATATTAATAATGAAAACAGTAGTAATGAGTGCAATCAATGGAGCTTTAAATGAAAAAGAAGCATAGACAACTTTATAACTTTTGGAAATACAAGAAAGGATCTTTTATGGAATTTAACAATCCCATTTTTCAAGCTTTACTAGGCTTGGTTATTTTTTATATCGGACTTAAGATGTTCTCAGGTGGCATGAAATCAATGGGTAAGTTAGAACATTTGGAATTTTTTATTCATAACCCATATTGGATGTTCCTTGGTGGAATAGTATGTACGCTTCTTTGGCAATCGAGCTCGCTCTCAACTACTGCAATAGTAGGGTTAGTTGCTAGTGGTGCATTACCATTACCGTCTGCAATCGCAGCAGTACTTGGTGCTAACATAGGTACTACTGGAACTATTTGGTTAGCAGGTATAATGGTTTCAGATGGAATGCCTCAGGGAATAACAAAACAGATTGCAATTATTCATACAGGAGTGAATGCATTAATGGCTGTAATGTTACTACCAATGATTCAACCTATTGCAAGATTTATTTCAAAATTCTAGAATATAAATACTGTAGAGGGGGCTATCCTGCCCCCATAACATTCCATCCAGTTTTTTGTGATGCTTAGATCAGATGACAAATACAAATCTACGATAGGGTTCATTGACTTACTATTCAACCTATTAATTGGATTTGCATTTCTGTTTATTATAGCCTTCCTTTTAATAAAGCCGGAATCAAAAGAACAGGATTTTGAACGAAAAGCAGAGTTCGTTATAACAATGGAATGGGACCAGAAGAGATATGAAGATATGGATCTATGGGTTCAAGACCCTACAGGTTATCAAGTATCGTATCGATCACCCGTTGTGAACTTTATGCATTTGGATAAGGATGATCTAGGTAAAAAGAATGATCAGGTTTTAGTGGGAGGAAAATTAATTACAGTTGATATTAATAGAGAGGTTGTAACTATTCGTGGAATTATACCAGGTGAATATATAGTTAATGCTCATTTATATTCTACACATGTAGGGACATATCTTGATGGAGAAAAGGTATTATATCCACAAAGAGGTACAAAGTTTCCGGTTACTGTAGAAGTTACTAAAGTTAATCCTGTCTATAAAATATTATGGCAAGGAGAATACGAATTTAAAACCAAAGGTCAAGAAAGAACGTTTTATAGATTCAAAATTGATCATGATGGCGACGTTGTAGATTTTAATTTTATTGAAAAGAAATTTATTAAACCTTGGGGCGGACCTGATCCTGAAAGCGCGTCAACAGGTCGTCATAACCCAATAACAGAAGCAGAGGCTAACGCAGAACCATGATATTTTCATTCATAACATTATCTTGGATACTTATTAGTGCTATTTGTTTATGGGTATTAATTGAGCAACGAAAGAAGCCTCTCTTTATGTTCTTTTTTATACCTTTGTTTTTAATATTATCTGCAAGTACATATTTTACTGTTAAAAGTCTTTTAGGCTTTCCAACAATAGATAAACCAAAAAGTAGAGTTATATACTTAGCTCATATGATAGATGAACCGTCATGGATATATTATTGGTTTATGGTAGAAGGTGAAAAAGAACCTAGAGCTTTTAAGTTTCCATATAACCCAACTGATCAAGAAAATGCTAATAGAGCACAACAACTTATGGAAGACGGTGTTTGGGTTGAAGCTGATATGTCTACTGTAGACTCAGTTGAAGAAGGGTTAATGGGAGAAGGTGAAGTAGGAACTGGTGGCTTCACTAGTGGAGGTGCACTTGAATGGTATATGTATGACCCAGTAAAACATACACCAAAAGATTATAGGGAACCAAATGACTAAAATATTTTTAAAATGGTGGCTCATTATTTGTTTAATAGTGATTGGAATTGGCGTAGCAATTTATTTTAATATGCATAATACTTTATGGGTCGCAGATGTAACTAAAATAAGTTTTCTTATTATAGCTGTCTTTATAGGGACATCTATTTGGATTGGTAAGCAAACCTATTATGAGAATGATGATACAGGTGTAGGTTGGTTTGTAGCTGAATCATGTTTAGCATTAGGAATGGTAGGAACTGTTACTGGATTTCTTTATATGTTAGGAACTGCTTTTTCAGGAATAGATATGCATGACGTTGTATCTCTTCAAAGCGCTTTAATGACAATGGCTGCTGGTATGTCAACTGCTTTATATACTACGCTAATTGGTTTAATCTCATCTCTATTAATCAAGATACAGCTCGTCAACTTAGAAATAAGATAAATACCTTTTTGACATTTTGATTTGGCTCTGGGGGGAGGATTCGAACCTCCACGCCCCTGTACCATTCGGGACAATACGCAAACAACGTACCACGTCTACCGTTTCGTCACCCCAGAATTTTCCAAATCTAAATGTTTTTGTTGATGAAGTTCTAAGATGGATATGTCAGTGAACGTTTCGTCGCATTCATAGCAACTGACATATCCATGTTCTAGAAAGAATTCTTCATCATAGTAAGTTTGCCTTTCGCATTCCACTTATTAGTCTCGTTATTCCGATTCCTCCACCATACCTCTTCCTAAAAGGATGTGTAAGAAATTCAAAAAGTTCTTTTTCAACTCGCTCTTTACCGAATAAATCAAATAACAATTTAGCATATCCACCATCTGATATTGTATAAAACTGTTCTTTCATTTCTTGGACATCTGTTGCCCTTTCGGCGCTGCCGATTGTTTCCATACCCCCTATGATAACATCGCATTTATTTGCCAGTTTCATGTCTTTAGGCCCCCTATCTTCTGAAATTTTCATATTCCAGAAAGGGCTTGTTGATTCTGGAAAGTGCGTTAAGAAAAACACATCTCCAAATTCATCATACATTTTTTGTTCATGTCCAGCATCTAATTCTGGACCAGTGTATCTTGCTAATACACTTTGATAATAACCACCAGGGAAATCTAAGTCAAGATATGGAGCTAGATTTCGTTCACATTTAAAACCTAAATGTACTAAAAGATCATTCTCCATGTGTAACAGATCATTGAAGTCACCTGGAGCTTCAAATTCAAACATTGGGAAGATTAATTCATGTCTCCCCTCAGTAGGATTTTGTTCTTGTCTATAGCTTGTACTGACGCAATAACAACCTGGTAAATCAGGTTTTGTCAGTAGTTCATATTCCAACCACATTTGTCCAGTTTGAGGTAATGGCCATGTTTTGCCACTATACTCATATGTTGCAACTGTAGTTGGATCCTCGCAAGCAGCGAGAATTGATAATCTATTTTGGGTATGGACTTCTTGAAAATCTAATGAGGAAAAAAAGGAACGGAGTTTGGAGACTACTATAGTGAAATCGTTAGGATCGATTAAACTAGTAATTCTGACCTCCTATGATATTAATGTTAACCTCCTTCTCTGCATAAATCTTAATATTTATACCTTTCGTTCCCGCAACTAATTACCTAAATATAATAGAGAGAGTTATATGTATATTGATAGAATACAAGAACAAAAAAAGAAGGATATATTTTTTAGAGATTATAGAAGAAAGTGGAGTCGGATATTTGGTCCAATGAGTGCTGAAGAAGAAAATTGGATATGGACACTTTGGACAAACCCTAACAAGGAGCGCCTATCAGAGGTATCGAACCAGTAAGCTATGAAACTTTACAAAAATTAATCTCCGAACACGAAAAGGTTTGGAACACTTCTCCCAGTATCGACGAGATCGAAATCGAAAAGATCCCCAGACTCAAAACAAGCAATAAAAATTATTTCAATAAAAAATCCTTAATGATATCAAAGCGTTTACACGTAAGTCGTTGTAATCATTGAGGATCTTTTTTCTTGCCTTTTTGGGGAGAATATCATATAATATAAGTACAAAATGAGAGTTTGAGAAAAGGAGAATAATGCGAGAGTTACAAGAACAAAAATCGATCCTAGCGAAACTGATGGCATCTGAGAACATCTCAGTTCGCCATGCTAAAGTCCCTACTGCAGGATTTGATCCTAAATCGAGAACCTTGGTTCTTCCGATCCTTAAAGAGATGGAAGGCGAAGTATATGATTTATTCGTCTGTCATGAAGTCGGCCACGCACTGTATACACCAGCAGAAGGATGGCACAAAGCTGTTTGTGAGAATGGTCCAAATTATAAAGGATTTCTGAATATTGTAGAAGACGCGAGAATTGAGAAACTCATCAAGCGTAAATATCATGGTGCTGCAAAGTCAATGCATGCAGGGTATCAAGTGCTGATGCATGAAAGAGATTTCTTCGGGATCAAAAAATTCAATATAGATATCAACTCAGCCCCCCTTATCGACAAACTCAATATCCATTTCAAAGGTGGTCTTCGTGAAGCAGTAAGATTCACTGACGAAGAGATGCCATTTGTACGCAGAATGGAAAAATTAGAGACATGGAGTGAAGTTGAAAAGTTGACAGCTGACATTTGGGGATGGTGTTCAGATCGAGAAGATCAGTTACAAGATCTTGATGAGATGCATATGCAAGCTCAAATGGAAGATGAAGAAGATATAGATTGCGAAGATGGAGATATGGAACAAGACGAAATGGAGATGGATTCATTTGGAACACCAGAAGTCGAAAGTCCAGAAAGTGAACAAACTAAAGAAGATTGTGAAGCTCCAGTAGATAGTTGTCCAGAAGCAGAAGGTGGAGGAGAAGAAGAGGGTGTTGCTGAAGAGGAAGAAAAAGGAAATTCACCTGCTGATAAATTCAAAGATGAATTTGAAAAGCAAGCAGAGAAGACACCAAAAATGTCTCAAACTGATACTGGTGGACATGATTCATGGTATGATGAAGATCCTTGGACTTGGGAATCAAAGCCAGAACCGCAAGCTATAACTGATAGAGAATTTCGATCTCATGAAGAAGAATTGATTCATGAAGACGCAATTGAAATTAGATATGTCAATTCTCCAAAAATGTATATTAAGAACAATGGATTGATTATCAATTATAAAGAATTGCTGAAAGAAGATAATAGAAGAATTGCTGATAGGAAATCTGATACGCGTGGATACGATGAAAAACAATTGGAATTACCATGGGAGTATGCACGAGAATGGTTGAAGGTAATAGACAAAGATAATAAACCTGTTGTCAACTATTTGGCAAAAGAATTCGAAATGAAGAAGAAAGCTGCTGAATATAAAAGATCACAGACAGCTAACTCTGGAATTATATCTTTAACAGATATTCACAAATACAGATATTCAGATAATATCTTCAAAAAGGTTACGATTGTACCAGAAGGTAAGAATCATGGATTATACATGCTGATGGATTGGTCAGGATCAATGCATGAGAAAATGATTCCAACATTTGTACAGTTGTTACAATTAGTTGACTTTTGCAGAAAGTGTGCAATTAAGCACGAAGTCTACGCATTTGTGGACTTTGCATTTGATGAAGATGGCAACGGTACAGAAGACGAATTACATGCAAGAAGATTAGAAGACCATATTCCAGGTAATATTTCACCCTCAGGCGATTATCGAACAGTTCAATTGATAGAGCTTTTCTCTCACAAAATGTCAGCAAAAGATTTTCGTGACATGAGAGAACATTTGACAGTAGCTCTTCTTCGATGTGATAGAGAATATCATGAGGCACCTTATATGGAACAAAGAAGATACAATAAGGAAGAAAGAGCAAAATGGAGCGGAAAAAAATATAGACCACTCAAGGAAACCACACAGGAGACAATCTGGAACGTAATGAAAGAAAAACATGGATTGACTACTTGGTGTTGGAGTGGGATGACAAGTACATATAATTTTACAATGTCTAGGCTTTGTGGAACACCACTGAATAGTGCAATTATGTTTAGCATACCAAATTGTAACCGGTTCAGGAAAGATAATAGATTAGATATTGTTAATACAATTATTTTATCAGATGGTGAATCAAATTCAAGTTATAATTATTGGATTGAGTCAAAATATGAATCAGGTCCTGTCATTACAACACGGAGTATTGAGACTGTAGATAAAGATGGAAACCCTATTCGTACTAAATTAGTTGATACAGAGACTAAGAAAACATTTGATTGGAATCGAAAAAGTAACTGTCAGGAAACAGTAAATTGTCTTGAATATTATAAATTTAAGACAGGGTCAAATGTTGTTGGATTCTTTCTTTGTACGAGTTCAGATACAGCAGGTAGACTAGCGACATATAGTCCAAAGAAGGGCCGAAAAGTCGGTGCTATACATCCAGAATACGATCTTCATAGAAATCAATATAATAGGGAAGGTTACATTGTAGTCCGTAACCTAGGGTATTCCGAATTGTATGTAATCAAAGCGAACAAATCAGTTCAAACTGATGATGAAATAAATCTCGATACAGAGAAAAAGTTGACTACAGCGCAAATCACACGAGCATTCAAAAAGTTCCAATCCGGGAAACTTGAGAAACGTGTCCTTCTTAATCGATTCGCTGAGATGGTTGCGTGAGAGAAAAAGGCAAAAAAGTCAAAAAAACAGTTGCACTTTTGGTAAGAAGCACGTATAATATATACATATTAAATAATCAATGAGAGAGAGTATATTATGACCAACCAAGATCAATTAATAGAAGCCTGGAAGCAAACACACGGAGATTCAACCGTGCTTGATCGTCAAGAGGTATTCAAAGTTGCTGATGACGCAGGTATTAAAAGACCGAATTATAACTTTATGTGCAAACTCAAAGTTTCACGTAATCAATTTTCAATCGCTAATTATGGACAAGTAGCAGTAATGCCGCAACAGAAATGGGGCGACCTATATCGCAAGCCGAAAGCAGGTAAAGACATAAAAGTGGTTCAACATGAAACCACAATTAAGAAAGTTGATGAGGCTGTCTCATTTGTACCAACACCTGATCCAAATTATGTAAAAGCAGGCTATTTTCAAGAGCTTGTAAAGATTATGATTTCAGGAATGTTTATTCCTACATTCGTTACAGGTCTTTCTGGCATGGGTAAAACCAAAGAGGTTTTCGAAGCTTCTGCAAAAACGAAGCGCGAATGTATTCGTGTCAATATTACAATTGAAACTGATGAAGATGATTTGCTTGGTCACTATACTCTCAAAGATGGAGAGACAGTATGGGAAGATGGCCCAGTTATTGTCGCAATGGAAAGAGGTGCAATTCTCCTTTTGGATGAAATTGACCTTGCATCAAATAAGATTATGTGTTTACAGCCAGTACTTGAAGGTGGAAATATCTTCTTGAAGAAGATTAATAGACTGGTCAAACCAGCACCTGGATTTAATATCATAGCTACTGCAAACACAAAAGGAAAAGGTTCAGATGATGGGAGATTCATTGGAACAAACATTCTTAATGAAGCCTTCTTAGATCGTTTTCCAATAACGTTTGAACAGGATTATCCAAGTCCTTCAATAGAGAAAAAGATTATCTCTAAGATTCTTGCAAACTTTGAAGTGCAGGATGAGAAGTTTGTAGAACATTTGGTTCAATGGACTGATGTAATTCGTAGAACTTTTGATGATGGTGGAATTGATGAGATCATCTCAACACGTCGTTTAGTAAATATCGTCAATGCATATATGGTATTCAGAGACAAAATGAAAGCGATCGAATTCTCGATTAATCGTTTTGATGAAGATACCAAAAACGGTTTTATGGATTTATGGACGAAAGTAGATCCTGATGCACAACCTGAACCAGAAGTAAAGGAAGAAGAGGTTGAGCCTGAAAATAAAGTAGAAGTCAACGAAAGTTAAAAGTCCACAGTAGACTTTACAAAAAAGTCCTTGCACTTTCAGACGTTATTATCTATAATAAATAGATGATAACGTCGCTTTGTTTTATTATGAAAGGAGTGAATGCAGATTGAAGTACCAATATCAGAATTAAGAAAAAAACGTATATTTGTTGCTACGCCAATGTATGGAGGTATGTGTAGCGGGATGTATACAAAAGCATGTTGTGACCTAGCAACCACTGCTACAAAATATCAAATCGATCTAAAATTCTTTTATCTATTCAACGAATCTTTAATTACAAGAGCTCGAAATTATTGTGTTGATGAATTCTTGAGATCAGAGTATACACATCTCATGTTTATTGATAGCGATATAAATTTCGATCCTAACTATGTTCTTACATTAGCAGCATTGTGTAATGATGAGAGACCAATCATAGGTGGTATATATCCTAAGAAGTGTATTGCTTGGGAGAAGGTTCGTAATGCAGTTGATAAAGGATTGGCTGATGATGATCCAATGATGCTCGAAAGATTTACAGGTGATTTTGTTTTCAATCCTGTAGGTGGACAACAAACAATTTCGTTATCAGAACCTGTAGAAGCTTTGGAGATTGGAACTGGATTTATGATGCTTCAGCGAGATGTATTAGAAAAGTTCGCAAAAGAGTATCCTAAGTTTAGATATAAGCCAGATCATAATCGTTCAGAACACTTTGATGGATCCAGATATATTCATGCATTCTTTGATACAATCATTGATAATGATCAATGGATGGGTGAAGGTAAGTCAGAAGGTTCAGATCGTTATCTATCAGAAGATTATATGTTTTGTCAATTATGTCAGAAGATAGATATAAAAACTTTTCTATGTCCTTGGATGAAATTGTCTCATGTTGGAACGTACGTATTCTCTGGTAATTTACCAGACATGGGTGCATTAGAATATGCGGCACATGGATATGATACTGAGAGTAGACCTTTCTTAGAAGACAGAAAAGCTAAAAAAGAAGCTCAAGGTATGAATAGAAAAGAACGTAGAAAACTCGCTGCGGCTAAACGCAAAGAGGATAAGAAGTCAGGGAAACCTGATTACAGAAATAGTCCTAACCACATATAGGAAAATATGATTATACATAATGAGACTGTTGAATATTTAAAAAACTTTGCTGAGATTAATCAAAGTCTAGTTATTGAAAAAGGCAACGTTATAAAGACAGTCAGTGAACAGACAAACGTAATGGCTAAAGCAGATTTAGGACAAGAGTTTCCTCAAGACTTTGCGATTTATGATCTCAATAAGTTCTTGGGTGTGTTGTCTTTATTTGCAGAACCAAAGTTTGACTTTAGTGAAAAATCTGTAAAGATTCAATCAAGCGTTGACGCAAATAATTTTACAGCTGGTGATTCAGTTGCAGAATATCAATTTGCGAATATGTCTTTATTTGAAAATGAAAGAAAGATTCTTGCAAAAGATATTGAACTACCTTCTGAAGATGCTTCATTTAAACTTGAAGAAAAGTATCTTGTATCTATTATGAGGGCAGCTTCAGTTATGAGTCTACCTGAGATTGCTGTTATAGCAAGTGAAGGGAAGATTAAATTGCAAGCAATTGATTCAAAAACATCCGTCGATAGTTATGCAGTCGAATTAGGAAGCTCAGATTCTAATTTTAAAATGATTTTTAAAATTGAAAATCTTAAAATGATGAAAGGTTCTTATGATGTAAAGATCTCAAATAAGGGATTAGGCCATTTTAAGAATTGTGAAAGAGCTTTAGAGTATTGGATTGCAACTGAACAGACAACTTAAAGGATTATGACAGATAATATATTATGGGTTGAGGCTTACAGGCCTCAAAAGGTATCGGACTGTATACTGCCTGATCATTTGAAAGAACCATTTCAAGCTTATGTAGATAAAGGTGATATTCCTAATTTGTTGCTTAGTGGTGGACCAGGTGTAGGTAAAACAACTATTGCTAAAGCAATGTGTAAAGAAATCGGTCTTGATTACCTTGTTGTGAATGGCTCACAGGAAACTGGTATTGATTTATTGAGAGTCAAATTAGAAAATTATTGTAGTAGCGTTTCATTAATAGGTACTAGAAAAGTTGTTATTATTGATGAAGCAGATTATTTAAATCCACAATCAACACAGCCTGCATTAAGAGGGTTCATTGAACGGTTTGCAGAGAACTGTAGTTTCGTTTTTACTTGTAATTATCTTCATAGACTTATTGATCCTATTCATTCTCGGACTTCAGTAATTGAGTTTAAGATCGATAAGAAAGAAGCGCCTAAGATAGCACAACAAATGCTAGAAAGGGCTAAACATATTCTTGATGATAATAATATCAATTATAACGAAAAGGTTCTTGTTGAATTGATAATGAAATATTATCCTGACTTTAGGAGAACGTTAAATGAATTACAAAGATACAGCGCTATTGGAGGCATTGATAGTGGGATTCTTGGTCAATTGGGTGATGTTAATTTTCTTGCTCTTATCAACGCATTAAAAGAAAAGAACTTTACAAAGGTACGTAAATGGGTTAATGATTCAAGTCATACAGATCCAAGAAACATATATAGACAATTATATGATAATTTACACGAACATTTAACACAAAACGCATTACCGCCAATTATTTTACTATTGGCTGATTATCAATATAAGTCTGCATTTGCAGCAGATCAACAAATCAATTTAACTGCATGTTTAATTGAGATAATGGTTGAAGGGCAATGGCAATGAATCCATTCGATTTTGTAAAAGATATTAATTATAAAAAGAAGGATATACTACAGGATGATGTAGATGGCCACTTAGAACGTGAATATAAAGCCTTTTTAATCAATAGAACATTTAGTTTAACCTCTGATACGGCACTTCATGCTAACGAGATGAACATAAGACCGCATCTAGACAATAAGCTTCAATACCACTATTTGCTAAATATTATCAGACCCAAGAATAGATTTGGTCGATGGTTAAAAGCTGAGAAGTACGAAGCCATAGATCTAATCGTAGAATATTATGGTTATTCCTTGCAGAAAGCTAGGGAGGTCGTAGATATTTTCACTGATGAAGATTTGAGTACTCTCAAGCAAAAATTATTTACAGGTGGATTGAAGGAGCACGATGAGTATAGAGGTCGAAGCACTCGTTGAAATCAGATTAAAACAACCTGATGATTTTTTAAAGGTAAAAGAGACTTTAACTAGAATTGGAGTGGCATCTAAAAAGGATAAAACTTTATATCAAAGTTGCCATATTCTACATAAGCAAAGTCGATATTACATTGTTCATTTTAAAGAGTTGTTTATGTTAGATGGGAAGCCATCTAATTTTTCAGATAACGATGCAGCGAGACGTAACACGATAGTAAATCTACTAGCTGAATGGGATTTAGTGCAAATTGTTGATAACGATAAAGTTAAAGAGAATATTGTACCAATTAATCAGTTAAAGATTATATCATTTAAAGAAAAAGATGAGTGGAACTTAGTAGCAAAATATAATATTGGGAATAAAAAAAGTGACAATGTTGAAATTGAAAGTTCATAAATTATACGATGATGTACAAATTCCAATTTTTTCAACAAAAGGGTCTGCATGTTTTGACATACATGCATATTATAGCCCAGAAGTTGGATATAAAAAATGGAGTGATAATAAAAAAGGGTTTATAGATAGAAAAGATCTTTCTATAACCATACATCCTTTTGAAAGGGTATTAATACCTACAGGGATGATATTAGATATTCCGGTTGGATATTCAGTAAGAATACATCCTAGATCCGGATCGGCAATTAAACAAGGTTTAAGCTTGATTAATTGTGAAGGCGTAATCGATTATGATTACGTAGATCCATTGTTTATAGCAGCAGTTAATTTGTCTGATGTTCAGACTATCGTTATAAATAATGGTGACAGGGTCGCGCAAGGCGAACTTGTTAGAATGTTGAGTTATCAGATCGAAGATACTGACATTAAACCTGGACAAAAGACCGACCGAGATGGTGGTTTTGGGAGTACAGGTCAATGAAAGACTTCAGACTTAAAGTAACCTATGAGGGTGAACCTGTAGGTGAATACTCAGCGAACTCCATATTTGAATTAATATGGATAGTTTATAAACATCGATTTGAACATCTGCTCAATGGTGAGGGATGGAGAGATTGATGATCTTGCTTATATAAGGAGATAATATGTTACATTTTACACCAAACGCACTTAACCTTTTTGCTAATCCTAAACAATTCGAACAAATGATTCAAACCACATTAGGGTTTGATACTATGTTTGAAAGATTGTTAGGAGATGATCAACATTTTAATAGAAACCAATCAGGTTACCCACCTTATAACTTGAAAAGAGATGGAGAACATTATATAATAGAGCTAGCAGTTGCTGGTTTAAGTGAAGAGGATATTAAAGTGAATGTAGAAGATGGTGTTTTAACCGTCGAATCAACAACTAAAGATAAAGAGAGTGGATGGACAGAAGATGAATTTATTCATAAAGGAATCGCCAAACGTTCTTTTAAGCGTTCTTGGACGTTATCTGATGATATTGTTGTTAAAGGTGCATCCTTAGATAATGGGATGTTAACAATCTCAATGGAAAAAATAATTCCAGAAGAGAAGAAAGCGAAACAAATTCCGATTGTTACAAGTCAGAAAAACCTTTCGTAATTTCGACGGGGTCGTTGGAGATAAATATTACAAACCAACGACCCTTACTAGGAGTGAACAGTGCATGAAGCTGAAGATATAAGAGTAGCGCCGAACTTTACGCTACCGGAACTAACAAAGAGTTCAACAGCAGATAGAATGGGATTAGATAATACACCCGCCTCAGATCAGATTTTAGTAAATCTAACAAACGTAGCAAATCATATTTTACAACCAGTCCGAGATCACTTTGGTCCAGTACGTGTTAATAGTGGTTATAGGGGACCTGCTTTAAATAAAGCTGTAGGAGGTTCTTCTAAGTCACAACATTGTCACGGTGAAGCAGCGGATTTTGAATGTTCTAGAGTTGGTAATGATGAATTGGCTGAATGGGTCAGAGATAATTTAGAGTTTGATCAACTAATTTTAGAATTTTATCAACAAGGTAAGCCATCAAGTGGATGGGTTCATTGTTCCTACAAAACTAATGGCGACAATCGCCAAAAAGTTATGACCGCTTTGAGAGTACATGGTAAGACTCAATACAAGGAGGGCATAGTAAAATGAGAGAGGTAGAACATGAAAATTTTTATTCTAATATATCTCCAGATCCTGTATACAATAGGAGCTTTCTTTGGAAAGTGCTGGATTGATAAACAAATTTTATGGTGCTATAAAACGTTAGAAGACAAGTATAAACACAAAGTTGAACATTATTACCATATATCAAATACATGAAATTTTACACTAATGTACATCAAATTGGTGATCATATATTAGTAAGAGGTTATGAGAACGGTAAAAGGTTTGATGACCGTATAGAATACTTTCCTACTATTTTTGTACCCTCTAGAGAAGATTCTGAATATAAGACTATTGATGGTAAACCTTTATCTCCTGTCAAACCAGGTTCAATAAAGGAAACAAGAAACTTTATTCGTAGGTATGAAGGTGTAGATAATTTTCCAATCTATGGAATGAATACTTACAGGTATAGTTGGATATATGAAAACTTTCCGAAAGATAAAAGTATAGAATATGATTATTCTCTTTTACAAGTCGCTACAATAGATATTGAAACAGGTTCTGAAAATGGATTTCCGAATCCTGTATCTGCTACAGAAGAAGTACAAGCAATTACTGTTGGTTGTAATGGTAAATATTATGTGTTCGGATTTAATGATTACACTCCATCAGAAGAAAATGTAGAATGGTTTCATTGTGCAGATGAACAACATTTAATACAAGAGTTTCTTAGTTTTTGGGAGAAGTTAGCTCCAGATATTATTACAGGTTGGAATATACAGATATTTGATATTCCATATTTGTATAACCGGACTATTAGATTATTTGATCAAAAGGAAGCTCGTAGATTATCTCCATGGAGGTTAATAAATGAACGCACTACTCAATTACGTGGAAAAGATATCACTTTTCATGATATTATTGGCATTTCTGTTATTGACTATATTGACGTTTACAGACGTAATAGTCCCCCTGCTGAATCATATAGGTTAGATTATATTGCTTCTATTGAGTTAGGTCAAAAGAAGTTATCGTTTGAAGAGTATGGAACTCTTCATACATTATACAAAGAGAATTTCCAAAAGTTTATCGATTATAATATTAAAGACGTACAATTAGTAGAACGATTAGAAGAAAAGAAAAAGCTGATTGAGATGGTAGTTGCTCTTGCGTATGAAGCAAAAGTTAATTATCAAGATACATTTGGAATGGTAATGATGTGGGAAGTAATTCTTGCAAATGATTTGATGAATAGAAAGATCGTTGTTCCACCAAAGAAAGATAATACAAAAGATAAAGCATATACAGGTGCATATGTAAAAGATGTACAAACAGGTATGCATAAATGGGTAGTTAGTTTTGATTTAAATAGCTTGTATCCTCATCTCATTATGCAATATAATGTAAGCCCTGAAACAATTTTAACAGGGGTTACAACACAAACGGGCATTGAGAAGCTTTTGAATAAGGAAGTTAATTTAGATAAGTTTTATGAAAAGGATATTACTATTGCTGCAAGCGGTCAAGGTTTTAAGAAAGATGTGCAAGGTTTCTTACCTAGATTAATGCAAGAGATTTATAACAATCGTGTCGTCTTTAAAATGAAGATGATTGATGCAAAACAGAAATACGAAAAAGAAACAGATCCAAAAAAGAAAGAGAAGTTAGCTGGTATAGCTGATTCAATGAAGAATCGACAACATGCTATGAAGATTATGATGAATAGTGTTTATGGCGCTTTCGGTAATCCTTATTTTAGATTTTATGATTTAAGGATATCTGAGGCTATAACATTAGGGGGGCAGCTCAGTATCAGATGGGCAGAAACCACAGTTAATAAGTATCTCAACAACGTTTTGGAAACAAAGGAGGTTGATTATGTATTAGCGTCTGATACTGACTCCCTCTATATTACATTAGATGCTTTAGTTAATAAAGTATTTCCAGAAGATACAGAAACTTCAAAGATTATTGATTTCTTAGACAAAGTTTGTGAGGAAAAGATAACAAAAGTAATTGATGCTGGGTATGCTGATTTAGCAAAGTATATGAATGCTTATGATCAGAAGATGTTTATGAAAAGAGAATGTCTTGCTGATAAAGGTATATGGACAGGTAAGAAACATTATATTCTTAATGTTCATGATAATGAAGGTGTTCGCTACGCTAAGCCTCAACTTAAAGTTATGGGTATTGAATCAGTTAAATCATCAACACCAACATCTTGTAGAGATAAGTTAAAGAAATCTTTTGATATTATCATTAATAAAGATGAAGCTTCTATACAAGAATTTATTGCAGATTTTAGAGATCAATTTGAAAAAGAGCCTATTGAGAATATAGCTTTTCCTAGATCTGTAAAAGGTATTGAAAAATATAATGGAGGCCATACTCTATACGCTAAAGGGACACCAGTACATGTAAAAGGTACTCGATTATATAATCATTACTTAAAACAAAAGAAATTAGAAAACAAATATCCTTTTATTCAAGAAGGTGAAAAGATAAAGTTTGTATATCTAAAACAACCTAACCCTATACGAGATAGTGTAATAGCTATGATGGAAGGTTTACCTGAGGAATTTGGATTACATGATTATATCGATTATGAAAAGCAATTTGAGAAGTCTTTTAGAGGTCCATTGAATGAAATTTTGAAAGTAATTGGGTGGTCTCCTGAGAGGCGAAGTTCGTTAGAAGCGTTTTTTATTTGATAAATATAAGGTAATGGAGATTTGTTATGAATAAATTATGGTACTCCTGGCAAGAAATGTGTCTTGATGTAAATCAACTTTGTCGTGAAATTACATTAGACCATTTTGAACCAGATGTGGTCGTGGGTTTAAGCAGAGGAGGTCTAACACCAGGTGTTATGATGTCTCATTGGTTAAAGAAACCTTTTAAGCCCGTGAAGAGCTCTCTTAGAGACTTTCCAGAATGGGAAGACTATTTACCCAGAAAGACAGATGAGAGAGTTTTAATAGTAGATGACATATGTGACTCTGGTGAAACTTTTGAACGTATATCATCTTTTATTAAGGGCCCTAAAAAGGACAAGCCCTTAGAAATCAGTTGTGATGTAAGGTTTGCATCCCTCTGGTGGAATAACGAGGTTCAATTTGAGCCTCATTATTACGTAAGGGAGGTAGCAAAAGATACTGAGAATCTCTGGATACATTTTCCCTGGGAATCATGGTGGTCTGCGCCTCTGACTTTTAATAACCATTAGAAAGGTAAAATTATGTTAGATAAAGCACTCGGTTGGATTAGAGGTATAACCGAATTAGGTTTAGCTATCATTGCCCTTGGCGTGGTTCTTCAGATTATATTTGGTGCAGCAGTACCGTTTCTCGGAATGGATATCGTGGGTTCAGTTGTCACACTTGTAAAGCAATTAGGAGCTGAAGGTTTAGTAGGTTTAGTTGCAATATGGGTACTCTGGGGAATCTATTCCAAGCAGTAATTTAAATTAAAGCTCCCTGTTTTGTCTGACCGACGCGTCGGGGAGCTTTTACAACAGATTGTGAAGGGGCTGGAAGGCTCGTTTGTGATGGGTGGGAGAGATTAATAACACTTTTTTTCGGAAGGAGAAAATGAATAAATTAATTTCATTTTTAGTATTATTGGTTGGCTTTACAACCATGATTGGTATTGCAAGTGCGAAAGAGGTAACACTCTTAATGGATTGGTTTCCGCAAGGTAACCAAAGTGGGTTTTATCAAGCTCAATTTGATAATTCAATTCACACCGACCTTAAAATCAAAATAAAATCAGGTGGTCCAAAAGTTCATACAACCTCAATGGTTGCATCTGGGCAAGTAGAATTTGGTCTTCAAGCATCAGATAGTGTAATGCTAGCTAATGCAAAAGGTGCAAAGCTCAAAGGAATTTTTGTTAGTCTTGGTCATGTCCCTTATACATTAGTATATCATCCAAATACTGGTGTTAACAGTGTGCAAGATTTAGATGGAAGACCATTTGCAGTTAAAATGGGTGTAACATATTGGAAATGGGTTAAGTACAAATATCAATTGAATAAAGTGAAAGAGTTTCCATTGACAGGAGACTTAGGTTTGTTTGCAAGAACAAAGAATCAATTTCAACAGGGATATTCTCTTTTCCTACCAGCTCGATTAGATGCAAAAGGGGTTCCTAATGAACAGATTACAATTGAAAGTTTAGGTTATAGGCCTTATAGTGTATTGTTTACAACTGATAAGTTGATTAAAGAAGATCCTGCATTAGTTCAAGCAGTAGTTGATCGTCTCAGTATTTCTTTTCCTAAGTCTTTGATTGATCCAAAACAAACCAGAGATTTTATTCTTTCAAAGAGTAAAAAAGTAAATGCTGAAATTCATAACAATGCTCTTGAATTGATGAAGCGAGATTTTCTTCCTAAAGATTGGAGCAAGATTGGATGTCAAGATCCTAATCGTTGGGTAGAGTTAGCTAATCAAATGAAGGAAGTAAATGTTCTTCCAGCTACTTTTGATCCACATTCATCTTATGATACGTCATTTAAAAAAGGATGTTTCGATTGATTTGATATGATACGCGTTTCAAGTGTTACTAAACATTTTGATGAAGTACACGCATTAGCTGAAACAAATATAGATATTGCCGCAGGCGAGTTCGTAACTATTGTCGGACCTTCAGGCTGTGGCAAGTCTACTTTGTTAAGGCTTATTGCTGGTATAATATCCCCTTCAAGTGGTTATACTTTAAAGCCTAAAAAAGGTGCTTTTGTATTTCAAGATTCAGCATTACTTCCTTGGAGGAATGTTCAAAAAAATGTTCAACTTTTAATGGAATTAGAATCTGTACCTAAAGAACAAATTAGTAGTAAATCTGAAAAAGCTTTACAGCAAGTTGGTTTAGCAGGTTTTGAAAAAAGTTACCCACATCAGTTGTCTGGTGGAATGAAAATGAGATTATCTCTAGCAAGATCATTAGTATTAAACCCTGATTATCTTCTTATGGATGAACCATTATCAGCAGTTGATGAATTAACACGTGAAGTATTACAAGAAGAAATTCATAATCTTTGGAGAGAAGAAAAGTTTACAGCTATACTTGTAACACATAATGTTGCAGAAGCAGTTTATCTTTCCAATCGAGTTATTGTAATGTCACCTAGACCTGGAAAAGTTACACATATAGTTGATATACCATTTAAAAAACGTGATAATAAATTAAGGTCAAAATCAGCTTTTGTAAAATTTGTTAATGATATTTCTGGAAAGTTAAGAACGTGGAAATAAAAAGAATAATTCCTCCAATCTTAGTTTTAATATTATTTTTATTTCTTTGGTCAGTTGCAGCTCAAGTTTACAATTTACCATTTTTGCTACCGGGCCCAATGGCAGTAGCAGGGGCATTTATTAATGATATTGATATAATTTTAATAGGTGCCAGCTTAACAATACAAGAAGCTTTATTTGGATATTTGTCTGCTATTATTATCGGAATTGTTTCGGCTGCAATTATGAGTCAATCCAGAATGTTAGAGAGCAGTTTTTATCCATATGCTATACTGTTACAAACAGTTCCAGTAGTAGCAGTTGCTCCTTTGATAGTATTATGGTTTGGCTTTGAAATGAGATCAGTTATTATTGTTAGTTTTATTATATCTTTATTTCCTATCATTAATAATACTTTACTAGGTTTAAAATCAACGTCTATAAATTTAGTAGAGCTATTTCAATTACATAATAAATCAAGATTAGTAGCTTTTTATAAATTAAGATTACCAGCTGCAATACCAAATATAATTGCAGGTTTAAGAATCTCTGCTGGTTTATCTGTTATTGGAGCTATAGTTGGAGAATTTATTATAGGATCTGGAAGTGAAGATGGAGGCCTAGGAGTACAGATTATATACGCTCAGGCTGAATTAGAAACAGCATTAGTAATGGCTCTTATAGTATCAGCAACAATTATGGGTTTTGCATTTTTTATGACAGTTACAACATTGGGACATTTTTTATTACGCAAATGGCATGAATCGGAGATAGCGTGATTACTATTAATAGAAGAAGTTTTTTATGTGGAATATTATTGACTATTCCATATTTTGATCAAGTCCAGGCATCGCCTTTTCGTATCGTGAAACCAAACGATAACTTTCTTACTGAAATTGAAAGAATTCATGTACCTAAAGTGACCCTTCCGCCAGTAGTAGAAGATGGTAATCAAGCACCTATCGTAGTTGAAATAGATCATCCAATGGAAGAGAATCATTATATAAAGAATATCCAGATATTAAATTTTGCAGATCCAATAGTAATTAAAGGACAATGCTTCTTCACTCCAAAGAGTGGACAGGCTTATTTAAGTACTCAAATTCGACTTGCAGGAGGAGAAAGTAGAGTTTGGGTTATTTCAGAATGTAATCAACATGGTAAGTATGCAACATATAGGGATGTTAAAGTTGCTGCAGGAGGATGTTAAAAACATGAGAGATCGTTGGTGTGATTCAACTATAGCACGTAGAAAGACAGGATTAATACATTGGGATATGGATTGGTCTTCCGGATGTTATACTTTGTATGCTCCACAAACAGGTAATGGATTAGTAAAGCTAATTGACATTTCCGGTGAAGAAGTTCGTACATGGAAGTTTCCAGTAAGACCGGGTCGAGATGCAGTTATATTGCGAAACGGTAATATTGGTTATAATGGAAGTCATGAACGGTCTATGAAGCTTTATCCTGCATGGGATATTTGGCATGGTGGTCATTTTATGGAGATGAATCCAAAAGGTAATATAGTATGGGAATATGAAGACCCATATCACCATCATGATGCTCAATGGTTAGAGAATGGTAATTTACTTTATACAGCTGCTGTTAGAGTAGACCCTGGAACTATAATAACTGATGTTGTAAGAGAGGTTAATAGAAATAAAGAAGTTGTTTGGGAATGGAAAGCTTTAGATCATTTAGATCCACGTGATCCTACCCTTCAAATTCATGAATGTTTTAGTAATGATCATTGGCCAATGATTAACGGTTTATATCAAATGGAGAATGGTTTAGTATTAATGAGTCTACGGACTTGTAGTGGTGTTATTGCTGTAGATAAAAAATCTGGATCAATTAAGTATTGGATTAATTACCCAGATGTAGCACAGCAACATTGCCCATTCGAAACAAAGGATGGTAATGTATTAATTTTTGATAATGGAAATATTCGCCCAGCTTCCATACACCATTCTCGTATTGTAGAATATAATCTTGAAACTGGAGAAAAAACTTGGGAATGGGTAGATGAAATGCCTCCAGCTTTCTTTTCACCGTACATGGGAAGTGTAGAAGAACTATGGAATGGTAGCGTATCCATTTGTGAGAGTGCATTTGGAAGAATATTTGAGGTTAATAGAAAAGGTGAATTAATGTGGGAATATGTAATACCTGAGTTTGCAGAGTATCCTGAACCTCTAAACAAATTTATTACAGGGGAACATAATAGTTGTTTTAAAGTACATCGTTATCATAATTTGCCCCCTGAGCTAATGAGATATTGAAAGGAAAATTATGTTAGCGTCAATGCTATTTAATGTAGTTGCAGGTCTTATAGTAGACAAAGCTCAAGATCTTGCAAAAGAACATGTGGAAGATATGATAGATAATATCCTCCCTGATGATGCAAAAGATGAATTGGATAAGATTATAAAAGATGATCCAACGCATACTTTTGATAATGCCAAAGATGCTTTGGTAGGTGCTGTAGAAGGAAAACTACCTATATCACTTAAAGATGGGACAGTTAAGCCCATTGAATTAAATTTTAAAGTAAAGTTCGATCCTAATACGATGGATCTTGAAATAGAAAAATCCTAACCAGAAAGGTAACATGAACAAATATTTAGATTTTGAATCTATTGATACGAGCCTGCTTTTAAAATTGGTAGGCGCTCATATTGTAATAATTGCTATTGCAAATTATACAGTACAATTTCCAATAACAACATTCGGGTTGCATTGGACACCAGCAATGTTTTTCTTTCCGTTTACAGTTGTAGCAACTGACTTAACAGTTAGATTAACTAATAAACATTTAGCTAGAGGGGTAATTGGTACAGCTTTTGTTCCAGCAATTCTTATTTCAGCATTTTTAGCTGATTGGAGAATTGGTTTAGCTAGCGGTTTTGCTTATGCAGTAGGTCAATTTTTAGACGTTTCTGTATTTCAAAAAATCAGAGAAAGATTTGACGTTTGGTGGGCTGCACCTCTCGTATCTACAATTGCTGCTAATATCATTGATACATATGTATTCTTTGGTTCCGCATTTCACGGTGGCGAAGATGAGTTTATGGCAGAGAATTGGGTACATATTGCTAATGTAGATCTTATTATGAAAATAGTTGTCTGTATTGTAGTCTTCTTGCCAATATATGGCATACTTTTGAAATACTTACAAGAAAAAGGTTTTGATATCTCTGTAAATAAAGATAATACTTGATTTCTATTCCGTTGTATAGTATAATATATAATGTATTAAGTGAAAGGAGTAAATGAGTTATTTTGATGAAATGTTGAAAGTAGCAGATAACACTTATGGTTCCAAAGTGAGCGATGGTGTTGAAGCTGGAGATGTTGAAAGCTTTATCGATACAGGTTCTTATATTTTAAATGGGTTACTATCTGGGAGCATTTATGGAGGGTTACCGTCTAATAAAATTACCGCGTTTGCTGGAGAAAGTGCTACAGGAAAAACTTTCTTTGTCTTGGGTTGTGTCAGACAGTTTTTGTCAGACAACCCTAGCGGTGGTGTTATTTATTTTGAGTCTGAGTCCGCTTTAACTAAAGATATGATAGAATCAAGAGGTATTGATTCGTCAAGAATGATTATTTTACCTGTTGCTACTGTTCAAGAGTTTAGAACACAAGCAACAAAAATTCTTGAAAAGCATTTAGAAGAATCAGAAAAAGATCGTCCACCAATGATGATATGTTTAGATTCATTAGGTAATCTTTCTACTTCTAAAGAGATGGAAGATGTTAGTGATGGTAAAGATACTAGAGATATGACCCGAGCTCAGATGGTTAAAGGTACGTTTAGAGTATTAACACTATTGGGAGGTAAAGCTAAAGTTCCTCTTGTTGTTACTAATCATACATATGATCAAATAGGTACTTTATTTCCACAAAAGATTATGGGTGGAGGTACTGGACTTCATTATGCTGCTTCTAGTATTATTTTCTTGTCTAAGAAGAAAGAAAAAGACGGTACTGAAGTTATAGGTAATGTAATTCATTGTAGAAATTATAAATCTCGACTTACTAAAGAAAATAAAATGATTGATGTTCTTCTTACATATAATGAAGGATTAAATCGTTATTATGGTTTAGCAGAGTTAGGTGAAAAGTATGGTATTTTTAAGAAAGTTTCTACTAGGTTAGAAATGCCAGATGGTGAAAAAGTTTTTCTAAAATCTATTCTTAAAAAACCAGATAAGTATTTTACTAAAGAGATATTAGATAGAATTGATGCCGCTGCTCATAAAGAATTCCTTTATGGGCAGATTGGTATTGATGAGGTTACAGAGGAAGAGAATGGGGAATGAATTAACACAAGAAGATTATAATAGAATAGAAAGCTATTACAGATTAGTTCCTCATCCAGAAAACCCTGAAGATGTTTCTCAACAATGTATAGAAATGATGACAGGGCCTTTTAAAGGTGTGATTTATAAGTATGGTAAATTTCAAGTAGCTCCCCCAGATACAGAAGATGAAAGTACTGCTAAGTATGAATATGATATTATAATGGTACCACCGGAATTAGAAGGTGTGGAGCATACTGATGAAGAAGGAGAAGAATTTGAATTTATGATAGGAGAAATATTAATAAAACTATTATGGGACAGATACAAAGATACAGAAAAAGCAGAATTATCAAACCCAATAACTTTTGTGGAGGACGATGAATCAGAGGATAGAACACCTGATATTATCACACTTGATTCATAATGAACCTTTCTCTCGTAAAGTTTCCCCTTATATAAGACCAGATTATTTTGAAGACAATTCAGAAAAAATTGTCTTTAAGCAAATACAAGAGTATATTGTTAAGCATAATAATCTACCAACAAAGCAAAGTCTTCTAATTGATTTAGATCAAATAGATGGCTTACATGAAACTGAATATCAAAAAGCTACAGATATAATTAAGTCGTTAGATAAGCCTGATGGTAAAGATGTTACTGATTGGCTTATTGAGCAATCAGAAACTTTCTGTCAAGATAAAGCAATCTATAATGCAGTTGTTAATGCTATTTCTATTTTAGAAGGTAATGAAAAGAAAACAAACTTATCTAAAGGTGCTATTCCATCTTTATTATCAGATGCTTTAGCAGTATCTTTTGATCCACATGTAGGTCATGATTTTATTGAGGATGCAGATGACAGATTTGACTTTTATCATAGAATTGAAGAGAAGATCGAATTCGATCTTGAAATGTTTAATAAGATTACCAAAGGTGGGTTACCTAACAAAACTCTTAATATATGTCTTGCTGGAACTGGTGTCGGTAAGTCTCTTTTTATGTGCCATCATGCTGCTAGTTGCTTAAGTATTAATAAGAATGTACTTTACATTACTTTGGAAATGGCAGAAGAAAGAATAGCAGAAAGAATTGATGCAAATCTTTTAGATGTTCCTATGGCTCAATTAGAAGAGCTTTCAAAAAGTATATATCAAACTAAAATTGATAAGATAAATGCTAAGACAAAAGGTAAGATAATTATCAAAGAATATCCAACTGCATCAGCAAATGCAATGCATTTTAAGAATCTTTTGTCAGAATTAAAATTAAAACGTAATTTTGTTCCTGATATTATATTCATAGATTATTTAAATATTTGTTCCAGTGCAAGAATAAGAACTGGATCTAATGTAAATTCGTATACTTATATTAAATCAATTGCAGAAGAGTTAAGAGGTTTAGCAGTCGAATTTGACGTACCAATTGTTTCTGCAACACAGACTACCCGTTCAGGGTTTACAAGTACAGATATAGGGTTAGAAGATACATCTGAAAGTTTTGGATTACCAGCAACAGCCGATTTCATGTTTGCTATAATATCTTCAGATGAGATGGAGGAGTTAAATCAAGTACTAGTAAAACAATTAAAAAATAGATATAACGATCCTACATCTTATAAAAAGTTTATCGTCGGTATAGATAGACCTAAAATGAGATTATATGACGTAGAACAAAAAGCCCAAGAAGATATTGCAGATAGTGGGCAAGACGACGATGAACCATTGTTCGACCAATCCACTGGCAATAGACACCGCAATAAAGCGGACTTCGGGGCTTTTCAATATGAATGATTTAGATCTTATTCGTGAAAGTTTACCAGTAGTTAATAAAGTTTTTAAATACTTTGAAACATCATATGGTAAATCAACTTATAGGCATATAAGAGCTTGGCGTGAATGTGCTTATGATATGAGCGATTATCTTGAAGAAGAACTAGACATTGCATGTTATTTTTATATACGAAAAGATAGAACGTGTGCATTATATGAATTAAATTATGATGGTGCTGCAAATGTTCCACAGAAGCACTATTCTGAATCTGAGATAGAAATTACAGTAAATCTATCTCCAGAGTTATATACCCGCCAATTAAGTCTTCCAGAAGGTCAATGGGACAAATATAAAGAACAATTTGTTCTTACATTTATACATGAAATGACTCATTCTCTGCAATTTGATGATGAAAAGATATTTTTTGAAGACTATTTTTCCAGCCCATTTGAAATAGACGCTTACAGCTCCGAACTAGCTTTTGATAGATTTCTTTATAAAAGGGAAGAAAAAGCTTGCGATTCGTACATAAGGTATAGTACAATAGATAGTAAGATATCAGAGAAAATGTTAACTCTCGCGAGAGAGAAGTATCAGTATCTTAAATCTAATAAATAGTTAAGTAATACAACTTTCTGGAGGCATATGGAAAAAACAGTAAAAAATTTGCATGATTCAGCTAAAGAAGTTATGGAAACTATGGCGATTAGTAAACTAGCCGTAAAACAGATAGAGGATGTAGCTAAACGTGCAAATAGAATAACAAGGTGGGCTCGTAATAATGGTCAGATGGGCGCAGAAGCTAATTCAATAAAAAAGCTGGCTAAAGAACTTAATGATGTAATGGATAAGTGGACAAAAGGTGATACTGTAATAGTACGATAAAAGGTAACATGAAACAAACTTTCAAAGCACACGTCGTAGGTGAACGCATAGTAGATCGCATTATGAGCGAAAAACAGCGTAGGAAGGGTGATATGAAGGACTGGATTAATGAAGCTGTAAATGCAGCTCTTAAATCAAAAGTCTTAAAGATGATTGATGAAATAGATAATGATGAAGATTTATTAAAGGCTATAAATGCCATGGCTGTTCCTGTAATGGAAAAAATGATTCATGAAGCGTGCGGAAAAGATAAAAAGAAAATCACAATGGGTCGAGATGAGGTTACACGAGGCCTTATTGCACTTATAAACAAATATGGTGAAACTGTTGAACAACAGTTTGACTTTTTAAAAGAGTTTTTAGACGGTAAATCTTTTGATGCTAAAGGTTTAGTAAAAGGCAGCCATGGTAAGGTTGCTAATGCAATGGATTATATTACATCAGCATATCCGATTATGAGTAAGATGTATTCCGAACTAGTGAATTGGACACCAAAAATACATACTGCAAATATTGGGCCTGGTGAATTACTTTTTATTATGGCAACAGATACTGGTGCAAAAGGTGATGAGGAAGATAAAGGTGATGCTTATCTAGGAAGAGGGCTTAATATTGAAATGAAATCAGATGGTGGCCATTTAGGTACAAGTTCTTCTTTTAATATGGGTAAAGAAGTATTTAAAGACGCTTTTAAAGCATTAGGAAAAGAATTAAAAGAAAAAGATCTTGATGATCTTATGTTAAGAAATGGTAAAGCTAGAATGCCAAAAGCTTTATCTGATTGTAGTAAAATGTATACAGAGTTGTATAAAGCACATTATGCAACTTCTAATCAACGTCAAGCAGATAGTGCATGTGAGAAGTTATATTGGGAAGTATGTAATGCTTGTATGGGTATTAAAGTTGATTATAAGTTTACTAATTGTGTTAAAGATGGTTTTACCAATCCAAATCTCTTTTTACAGAATTGGTGTGCAGCTGCTTATCAACAATATGAAGCCCACGGTTTTGATTGGATAACATTATTCAATAAAAAGACTGGCGCTACTATTTCGTTTGATGGTCATGCTAACTTTTTTAAGAATAGAAATAATTGGGATTCAGATTGGCATTTAATGTGGGCAGGTGGAGGCCAGAAAGAAGGTGGAGCTTCTACTAGAATTATAGCTAAACCTTTTCAAGCACAACCAATATCAACCGATGTTCCAGGTGATGCAGAGAAGATTCAAGAGCTTAAAGATTTAAGAAGTGCATTAGATCATGCTATTAATAATATGCCTAGAAAGAATTTTTCAGTTGCACATAGAGTAACTCTAGGGTTAGAAACTGTTAATACTGCTGCAAAGGTTCTTAAAAATTTAGATCTTATTAAAACACAAACCAAAGAAGGTTTAAAAAGATATTTTGCTCATAAGAAAGCCTTAGGTATGAGAGATAGAAAAGATATTACTTTTGGTATTGCATTTAAAAAATGGGTGAAGAGTTTATGAAACAATATAAACAATTTCTTACAGAGGCAACAGGAAAAAATCTTCATATGGAACATCTTGAAGACGAGGTGTTAAATGGAGGTGTTAATGGTACTAGAGGTGCTATTAATTTTCTAAGATCATTAAGAAATATGTTGGCAGGTCATAATAGAGAAGCTGTTAACGTTACAGTAAAGTGGGATGGAGCTCCTGCTATATGTGCTGGTATTCATCCTAATGGTAAGTTCTTTGTTGATTATAAGTCAATGAGGCGCCCTTGCTTTACTCAATCAGATGTTGATGAGCACTTCAGTGGAGGACCTCTTCATTCTAAAATGTCAGCTTTATTAGAACATTTACCTAAATTAAAAATTCCAGGTAATATTTTTCAAGGTGATGTTCTTTGGACAGATAATAAAGAAAAAACAGTAAAGACGATTAATGGTGAAAAACAAATTACATTTACACCTAATACAATAACATATGCTGTTCCTTTAAATACTGAATTAGCTAATGCTATAATTAAAGCACAAGTAGGAATTGTCTTTCATACTACATATAGAACAGCAGGTCAAGAAGATTTAACAGATTTAAAAGCAGAGTTTGGTGCTGATGTAAATCTATGGTCATCTCATAAAGATGTTTGGGCTGTAAATGCTGATTTTACAGATGTAAGTGGAACTGCAACATTTACAAAAAATGATGAAAACAAAGTAACAGCTATGCTTTCAGTATTAGGTAAAGAATTTAATAGAGTTAATGGTCGTTGGCTTGATGCTATTAGAGATGATAATATATTAAAGGTTCATCTCAAAACATATATAAACTCTAAAGTAAGAGAAGGTGAGTTTATAGATGAAAATTTAGCTAGAGATGCTGTAAAGTTTATTAAAGCAAAACTAGATAAAGATGTAGCAAAATTGAAATCAGAAAAAGGTCGAGCACGAAAACAAATGACTGTTGATGAATATTTAAAAAAGTTGAATGGTAATCTTGATCAAATAGCGAGAACTTTTCGTTTGATGGCCTTAATAAATAATATTAAACTCTATATAGTAGAAAAATTAGAAGAAGTCAAAGGTTTAACTTCTACATTTATTAGAACCTCTTCCGGTTATAAAGTAACAAAGCCAGAAGGATTTGTTGCTATTGACTCATTTGATTCCGGTAAGGGTCTTAAATTAGTAAATAGAATGGAATTTAGTAGAATAAATTTCACTGCAGATAAGAATTGGGACCAATGAAAACATACAAAGAATCTTTCATAGTAGAAGGAACAGCATCTCAGAAGCTAATAGACGCTCTTTATAAATGTCTTGATGAAGCTCCTGATAGAGCTAGAAATAGATTAGCTCAAGAATATGAAGATTATGCTAGTAAATATATAAGGGCGAGCCAAAGAAGGCAATTGGGTCCCCTACTTAGTATGATACTAGATACTATTGAAGAAGCAACAGATGCCAGAGTCGATCGAGACGACTGGTAGAAAGAAGGTAAAATGTCTAAACATGATTATTTTGGTGGAGGCCCCTTCTCAGGTGATTATAGCGATTTGGCAAACTCAGTTATGAGAATAGCTGAAAAAGTAGCTAAAGAAAAACCTGAAGAAGAGGTAGTAAAAGGTTTTGAAAAATTGTCTGATGATAAAGTAACTAAGAAATTATCAGATACGTATTTGAGGGATATTCGAGGAGGAATGTGATTTCATTTACGCAATTGAGAGAAGGATCTTTAAAAACAGCTGTATTTACTTTTGGCCGTTTTAATCCTCCTACAATTGGACATGAAATATTAGTAGATAAAGTAGCTACGGTTGCTAAACGTAATCGTGGTGATGCTTTTATATTCCCTAGTTCATCACAAGATGCTAAGAAGAATCCATTAGACTATAAAGAGAAAATCAAATGGATGAAGAAAATGTTTAAACCGAGAGGTCAAGACATTTTTAAGTATTCAAATGAACAGCCCAAAGATGCAATGAAAGTTCTTTCATTATTACACGATGAAGGGTACGAAGAGGTTATTATGGTTGTAGGAAGTGATAGAGTAAACCAGTTTAAAAAGCTTTTACCTCAATACAACGGTGTTAAAGATAAACCTCATGGTTTTTATGATTTCAAAAAGATAGAAATAGAAAGCGCAGGAGAAAGAGACCCTGATGCTGATGATGCTACAGGAATGTCAGCATCTAAGTTAAGAGCTCTAGCAGTTGAAGCAGATTTTGATAAGTTTCAAGATGGCTTACCAGATACTTTGTCTGACAGAGATAAACGTTCATTATATCAATCAATACGTAAGAATATGAGATTAGCGACTGTTGAAGCACAAATAAAAGAGAAATTAGGTCCTGGTAAACCTATTGGTTCTATGAAGAATAGTATTAAAGAACCTAAAAAGACTATGAATAATTTTGTAAGTAAAACTGCACCACCAAAATCTGGTGATGATGCGGCGGTAGATGATATTTTAGCAAAAGCAGATTCAGGTGCAAAGCCAAACGTTACCGCAAGTAGGCCTAATAAGATAGGTAAAGTAGATCCTAAAAAACCATTACCATCTAGGAAAGAAGATAAAGAATCATTATGTATGGATAAGATCTATTATGAGAATAAGACTTATCATATGGAAGAATATACAAAAGAAGTGTTTCAATATCTACAACAATTTGCTACAACAAAACCTAAGAAAGAATATTACAAACGTGCTTTAAAAGAAGTAGAAGAGTTTTGGGATAAATTTGAAGGTATATTTGGTACTAATGTTAAAGTAGCGTTATGGGAAGTGTCCAGATTAAGAGAACATACAAAGAAAGCTGCTGATTTTATTACATTGTTAGGTGAAGATGTTGATTATGATGTAGCAAATCTTTCTTATATGCACGAACGAATAGATAATTTACCTACAAATAATGTAGATATTAATGAACCAGTAAGTCCAAAACTACAAAAACTACTAGGTTTAAAGGAATGGCATAAGGATCGTGCTAAAGAAGGTAATCAGTTAGAGATTGGAACTGATAAATATAGACAGTACACTGTAGATCTTACTCCAGAAGAGGAGTTTGAACTAGAACAGAATAAAGAGAAAAATAAACAAATGGAAAGATTCGATAAGATGATTTCTAAAATCATTGCCAGCAGGAGCAAATAATGGATTGGTCAAAATATTATCCCGCTAATTATACGGCGATAACACCCGAAGATATTGAGATGATAAAGGAGCTTAAGCAAAACCCTCCTGTTGAAGAGGACGCCTCTAATGATAAGTCTGATGATGGCGAAGGCATGGATAAAGTAGATCCTAAAGCAGTTAAAAAGAAGTTTAAGGATCGAAAAGACAAAGACCTCGATAATGATGGTGACGAAGATGAAGGTGATGAGGTTATTCATGCTCGAAGAAAAGCTATTGATAAAGCTGTTGATGACGAAGAAGAAGAGGATGAAAAGAAAGAAGATGTTCAAGTAGAACATAAAGGTAAAAAAGCTCATGCACATCCACACGATGGGACAGAGGATGAACCAGAAGAGCCAGAATTTTCTAAGAAGCAAGCTGGTGATAGAACTGTACCAAAAGAATCAGTCTCTCATGGTAAACCCGGAGCAATTGATATCTACAAAGAAACTATTGCATTAGCTAAAGTAACAAGAGGTAAAGATAGGTTGTCTCTTGAAGGAGCTGCAAAGTTAATTAAACAACGCTCTTATGATAAGTTAGCACCTTACTTAGATAGTATGGAAGAAGAGCCACGTCAATCTGTCTTAATGATCTTGATGAATGATCAAAAGATTGCAGATAAAGTCATGAAGAAGATGAAGACAGAAAAATATCATGGCTGGTTGATGTCTGAAATGGTTAGAAAGTATGATGGCCTTACATGGACTGAGATTGGAGAACGTTTAATTAAAACTCCAGAGCGAAGACTAGTTGCTCTTGCTTATGCTACTAAAATGGGAACAATTGATGCACCTTCACCAGAAGTTCAAAAGTTAGCTAATGAATGTGATTTAGCCGATCTAGAAAGAGCAGCTGGTGAAATTATAGGTGAAGATGATGATTTAAAAGAAGCTAAGTCTGAAGCAGAAAAGATCGCAGATAAAAATAAAAAAGATCAAAAGAAAAAAGCTGGGAATACAAATCAAGCTAATCAAGCAGATGCTAAGAAAGCAGACGCTGAGCGTTCCTCAGATTCAGCTGCTAATGATAAAGAACAAGAAAAGCGAATGGCAGCTAATGAAAAGGAAAGAGACAAGAAGCGAAAAGATCAAGAAAGAATGCGTGCTAAAGAAATTGATGATCCTACAATTAAAAGAGATCAAGGACCAACAACTAGACGTGCAAAAGCTGCAGGTATAGCTCATGCCGCATTGTCTGCTTTGGAAGATGTAGAAGAAGTTCCAGAGACTATAGATGCAAGACGTAAAGTGTTTAAAGAAAAGATTAGAAAGCTTGCATACGAAAAAGCTAAAGAAATCATAGCCAATAGGGAAAGAAACTCTGAACCTGACGTAACTAAAGAAGCGAAAAAGGAAGAGGATTCCGAAGACATTGGATCTAAAGTTAAAGAGACCGGAAAGGTTGATAATAAAATAAAAATGGAGCCAACTGTGAAAGAAAGTACAGGAGTTTCTTTTGTACGTAAGTATAAACAGAAGCTAGCAGAACAACAAGAGGATGCAACTCTTGAAAATTCAATATTAGAATATATGGGTCAGTTAGCGGGTAGTTCTTTTGGAGGAGTAGGACAAGCAAATCCAGCAGGAGCCGAATTTGCAACTGATGATACACCAGCTTCAGCAACTTCAATTGCACGTGCATTAAGATGCAGTCCAATGAGAGTACAAAAGCTATTAGATGATATGGTAGAGGCTGGGCAAATTTCGCGCGTAGGCGATGCATATACATATGCTTCTCCTAGAGCAGCAGAACCAATGGGTGATCCACCAGCATAAAATAATATGTATATAGTGATTGGAAACGGTGAAAGTCGTAAAAACTTTGACCTAAATTTATTATTAGATCATACGACTTATGGTTGTAATGCAATGTATAGAGATTGGACACCTTCTCATCTCATTTGCATTGATAATAAGATGTTATATGAAATTGTAGCATCAGAATATCCGAAGTTAAATCATTGCTGGTTTAGAAATTTTCAGTTGCTGGATCCTCATATGTATCCAGTATTCAGGTCCACAGTTGATCCTGATATAGAAGTAATAGAGAACGAAAATACGGGTTATAGATTTGCCTATTACGGACAAGAGATAAGTAGAGTTTTTCATGATGATACCCATACAATGGATTTGGTAGAAAAGCCAGTACATTATTTTACTTGGGTTTCAGAACATGATAAAATAGATGTGGTAGACGATTTAACACATATACCAATGTTAGATTCAGGACCACTTGCAACTTGGATATGTTGCGAACAAGAGAAACCGAATACGGTTTATTTAATGGGTTTTGATTTTAACATAAATGATGGAAAAGTAAACAATATATATAAAGATACTGATTGTTATGCACCGAGTTATGCTTTACCAGTTCAGGCTAAGGGATGGATTCAAAATTTTGAGGTTATGTTTACTGATCATTTTCCTGAAGTAAATTTTGTACATATTCAGGAAAAAGAATGCTTTAATAAAGAAATTCCTAACATAGATACAATGTCTATGAATGACTTTAAAAAATTGTTATAAATATTAAAAATTACTAAGGAGAAATTCATGCCTTTATGGGGAAAAGCCGCAGCTGGTACACAGGCACAAAAACCTAAGTGGGTTGGTACCACAGAAGGTGCAGTTTACAATAAACAAGATATCTATGGCGCTAACAATGGCTGGGTTATTAATACTAAAGCCAGTAAAAATGCTTCAGCGTCCCCTGAGATTCTGGTTGCAATGGGTGGTCTTGGTACCGCACTTGCCGCACCAACTGTTACATCAATGAGATTTACAGCTTCTGCAATCACAGGTGGATCGAGAACAGTTGCTGTTCAGATTACTTATGATGAAAGAGTTACAGTTACTGGAACACCACAAGTTGCTATTGCAAACGGTAACCAAGGAACTGGATCTGGTCGAGGACCGCATACAGCTTCATACGCTTCAGGTTCTGGAACAAACAGACTTACTTTTAGCGTAGCAAGTCAAACAGTTGCAACAAGCGATGTTCTTACATTAGGTGGATCTAATGTGTCACTAAATAGTGGTACAATTAAAGATACAACTGATGGATCAACAGCTGCTTCATTGGTACTCTCAGGATTAACTGCGGTAACATTGACAGTAACTTAATAGTTAAATAATATTATGGAATATGTGGAAAATGTAAATGTTGCTGAAATAATTCAGCAATCACAGACGTATAAAGCTGAGAAAGAGAAACTTCAAATTAAACTTTCTCAGCTTTCTGTTGAATTAGATAATTGCAAACGTGGAATACAAAGTTATGATGGTGCTATACAAGCACTTGATGTATTATTAAACACAGCTGAATCTAAAGAGGTTGAAGTTCCTGAATTGGAAGAAAATTAATGGCAGATAAAACAATACCCGCTTTAAATACACATGATAGTCCTACAGCGGAAGACTTATTAATCATCGTTGATGATCCTTCCGGTAATCCTGTGAATAAAAAGATACGTGTAGATACGTTATTATCTGCACTTTCTACAGATACTACGACTAGAAGTGTTTCGAATAAAGTTCAATCTAGAGCTGATACTAATATCGCACGAGATTTAAACTTACGAAATTCTAAAACAGTTTTACAGCCCGAAATATTAAAAGGTGAACAGGATGATGTAACTGTCATTCTAGGTACTTTAGATATGGCTGAAAATTCTGTATGGCACGTAGAAATTGATGGAACATCATCTTCAGCAAATGATACGTTTAAGTGGTGGAGAGATGGAGACACTTCATCAGGAGCGTCCACAGTATCTATTACAGGTGCTAATCAAGCTCTAGCAAACGGAGTTAGTATTAAGTTTGATGGAGTAACCGGACATAAAACGACCGATCGATGGCAAATTGTTGGTTTAATGGAATCTAGAATTGATTTTCAAGGAAGTATACTAGTAGAAGATAGTGTACCTGAAAATGGTTCCTTTACTAGTACATTTTCAGAAACCGGTAATTTGCAATTAGAATCCGGAATAGATATGGCATTTGAAGATGGAACAGAAAAAGATATGTACATATCTGCAAATACTACAGTTATTAGATTCGTAGGCGGATTACAATTAGGGACTGCTACGGATCCCGTTGGATTTTTTGGTGCTACACCAGCATCTCAAAATACAACATTTGTCGCCGGTGCTTCTACCGCGGCACATATTATTACTGAGCTAGAACGTTTAGGAATAGTATCATAAATATTTGGATGTCTGGGAAATTCCCTTCGCATAGTAAGAGCGATTCTCAGCATGATTTTAACTGGTGGTGAGTCCCACCATACAAGCCAGCAAGGAGATAAGAGATGGCTGATAAGAAAATTACCGCTTTAACTGCAGCCTCAGAAGCCGCAAGTGAAGACCTTATACACATAATTGATGATCCTTCAGGATCTCCGGTGAACAAAAAGTTGACCGTTAAATCATTTCTCGGTAATGTTACTCATACAATTACCGGAACAGCGCAAGCTACTACAGAATTAATCCATAAAACATTGCACACTGCTAATCTAGCACCTTCGTCAGCAAATGTTTTTAATAACATTGTTACTTCAGATGTTACTGTTGATGTAAAAGCAACAGGTTTAAATCAAGGTAACGTAGCTACATTAACAGCTTCTTCAAGTACAGCAAAGATTCACGATGCGAACGTTGCTTTTACCTCAGAGGTGTCAGCTGTTAAAGGTGTCCTAGATCTTAATACATATGATAGTACAGATTCGTCTGCAGGTAAGTCATATTGTATTGTTGCAGCTCATGCAAACAGTGCCGCCGCACCTAGTGCTTCACCAACAGCTTTTCTTAAGTTTGATGTTGCAAGTACATTAACTGGTGCTTCGCAAAATGTTGCTTTTGCATTTGACGCCACTCCTGGTGGAGGGTATGGTGCATCAGCTGGTGCTAATGTAGGACCTTTCTTTACAACTGGAGCTAATACTTCTGGTTCTTATACTGCTCCTGCAAACGGTGCAATTAAATGTAACGTTTCTGGTGTAACTAAGTACATATTGCTCTGGGATAATATTGGATAACATTTAATTAATGGTATATTATGGTTAAACGTGAAGACATTGAAAAGCAGATAGGTTTCTTAGAAAAAGATACCATGTCTGTAAAAGATAGATTAGAAGCAGTGAGGGCGGAAGAAGAACAACTTACCGCCACACTGTCTTCTCTAAATGGTGCAATTCAAGTTTCTAAACATTACTTAGGAATGTTTAAAGAGGTAGAATCAGAAGTAAATACTACTACTGAAGACTCAAAAAAAAAGTCACTTGAAGAATTGAAAAAAGACGTAGAAAAATTAGATGAATTTTAATGATATTAATGAAAATAATATCGAATTCTTCTGCATGCAACATTATGATAATCCTCAGTGTATAAATACTGAAGATTATAGCGAAGACATGAAAAGATTTAAATACCTTAAGCGGCATTTAAATCATTATTTGGCATCAGGTGAATTGAAAGAGAGATTGATTCTCAATCATTTGATTATGATATATAATTTATTTGATAATGAATCAGGTACTCGAATATTATTTTATAAAATTGAAGAGAGTAGCTGGGCGGTATTGAAGCCCTTTTTAATTTATTTAAAAAGAATGCCAAATAGGGTCAAAGGTATTAGAGGCAAAGATATTAGAGATAGTGATATAACTTTAGATCAACACGTAGTAAAGCAATTAAGATGCCTATAGGATTAAAATCAGCATTAACACAAGGTTCAGATTTATTCTTCCTATTCTCTTTTTTAAAGCGCTTAACAACTCCTTTTGAAAAAACAAACGCGTTCAAATTAGGTATTATTGATAAGAAGGGTAAAAATCTTATTAAGAAAAGAGATTTTACCACTCAAAAACAACGTGATGCTTATACAATGATGGATACGCTTATTTTCAATTTAAAGAGGTTGTTAGCTCTTATACCTGGAGGAAAATCTAGAATAGCGACGTATGCTGCAGCATTGCTATTGCTTAAAGAGGAAAAAAATATAAAGTTATTGCAAGATGAGAAAGAGCTTGAAAAAGAGTTTATGATTCTTTATGAAGATCTTTGTTATGAATGGCAATTAGATATGAACGATCCTGATCGAACTTTTTTAATTGAAGAAACGATCGATGAGAATCTTGTGAGAAAATTTAAAGATGTTCATAAAAATATGAATGATAAAAAAGCCACTCATGCAATAGCTACTGCTCAATCAATGGGACTAGACCCTGTTAAAATACAAATGTATTTGTCAGCAATTATACCCGTACTAACTACTATAGGTTCTAATTATGAACCTGAAGATGAAGTAATAGAAGATGCTCCTACAATGTCAATGGGAGCTGGCGGAATAGCTGGTAGTGCAGAAGCAGGTGATGATCCACCCGTTAGAAAGAAAAAGAAAAAAGGTGACCCTATGCCAATTTTAGCAAGAAAGGGCATCAAAGAACATCTAAGAGTTTTCCCATCTCAAAATATAACAATTTAGAAAGGTAATTATGGCAGGAATACAAGAGACAAAAGACGTTTTAGCTTTTGTGTTTTCACTTGGAAAGGCAACCGCCTCGGCATTGGAGGACGGTGACATTGGCTGGTCAGATGCAATGGACTTTATTGAGCCTTTAAAGAAGTTAGGACCAGCTATTGACAATATTGAAGACGTTTTAGTTGAACTACAAGACTTAGATGATGCTGAATTCGAGGAATTGGTGCAATTTGCCAAGGATGAATTTGGATTAGAAGACCTGGCTGATGATACCGAAGCAATGGTAGAAGAAGCAATTAATGCAGGGGTTGAAATCGTGAAGATTGTAAGAATGTTTAGCTGACGTACATCCTCGGCAAAAAAAGGGAACCTTTTGGTTCCCTTTTTTTTTCTGGATTTATTTTGAAATTTATATTATAATATAATCTGTAGTTAAAAGATTAGAACCCCCTATGAAACAAAAGTATGAGTCTTTACATAGATCATAAGTATACGAATTTATTATCCTCCCGCCTACAACGTTTTACTAGAAAATCCAGAGACCTTTATAATTTTAGATGTCCATTATGTGGTGATTCTCAAAAGAATCAATATAAAGCAAGAGGGTATCTTTTTAATAAAAAACAGCAACTAATTTATAAATGTCATAATTGCGGTTCTGGTGGACCTTTAAAAGTATTATTAGATAAACTTGATCCTACATTAGCTAAGCAATATGCTTTTGAAAAGTATAGAGAAGATGAAGGTTTTGATACTCATCCTGAAAGAGAAGAAAAAGTTCCAATTTTTAGAAAGCCTACATTTACAAAGATAGGGTGTCCTAAGTTAACTGAATTAGGTGCAAATCATCCAGCTGTAAAATTTTGTGATGTAAGAAAAATACCTAAAGTACGTTATGCAGATATGTACTTTGCAGATTGTTTTAAAAGTTGGGTAAGTAAATATGATATTGAATTAGCTGCAAGATTAAGACCAGATGATCCTAGAGTTATTATTCCATTTTTTGATAAGAATAAAAAGCTAATTGCTGCTCAAGGAAGAAGTTTAGAAGATTCAACTCTAAGATATTTTACAGTTAAGATAGAAAAATCTGCAAGCAAGATATTTGGATTAGATAGGAACGATCCAAAGCAATTAACTTATATCGTGGAAGGACCTATTGATAGCATGTTTCTCCCTAACGCTCTCGCAATGGCTGGTAGTGATTTAGATGATGTATCGGAATTTTATGCACGGGACGTAACGTTTGTATATGATAATGAACGGAGAAATAAAGAAATTGTTGCTAAAATGGAAAAGGCTATGAAGAAAGGCTTTGCGGTTTGCATTTGGCCAGATACGATTAAAGTTAAAGATATTAATGATATGGTCTTGGATGGAATGGATATTTTAGACATAGTCGATACCATAAATACAAATACCTTTCGTGGCTTACCTGCAAGGGTAAAATTAAATCAATGGAAAAGAATATGATTGAAGAAGTGAAAGTCCATGAATTTGGATTTGTTAAATTATTAGATATAATGGGTGATGATGAAGAAGTAGAAAACGCGGCTCGAATTAGTTATGGTACAGGAACACGGAAGTCAAGTCAGACAAGAAATCTCATTCGGTATTTAATGAGGCATAAACACACATCACCATTTGAAATGTGTGAAGTAAAGTTTCATATCAAATTACCAATTTTCGTAATGAGACAAATAGTTCGGCATCGGACAGCGAACTTAAATGAGTATTCAGGACGATACTCGATAATGAGCAATGATTTTTACGTACCACATGATGATGATATTCAAAAGCAATCAAAACAGAACAATCAGGGTAGGGGAGAAGACGTTGAAAATAAGGGCGAAGTTAAATTTGAATTTAATCGCCAATATGACAACGCCGGCTGGGCCTACAAAAATTTACTAGATCTTGATGTCGCTCGAGAATTAGCACGCTCAGTACTGCCTGTAGGCAATTATACAGAAGTTATTTGGAAAATAGATTTACATAATTTTTTCAATTTTTGTAAATTGAGAATGGACGCGCACGCACAAAAAGAAGTTCGTGATTATGCAGACGCCATGTACGCCATGGTAAAACCGAAATTTCCCCTTTGTTGTGAAGCATTTGAAGATTACACACAAAACGCGGTTTCATTCTCACAAAGAGAAATGAATATTATTAGAGATAATTTAAATGGCAGTTGGGTAATGAGTAAGTACGGGTTATCAGAGCGCGAATCAAAAGAATTTTTAGAAAAGCTCAAAGTAAAAGGGGAAGAAGAATGATGTTACCTACGGAATACCAGTCCTTTATCCATCTTTCAAGATATGCAAGATGGAGATATGATGATGAAAGACGTGAAACTTGGTCAGAAACAGTTGGACGATTTTTTGATTTTTTTAAGGAAGATTTAAAAGAGAAATGTAGTTACGATTTAACAGATGAAGATAGAAAAGAAATAGAAGATGCCGTATTGAAATTGGATGTAATGCCATCTATGAGATGTTTGATGACAGCTGGAGCCGCATTAAAAAAAGAAAACGTTGCCGGTTACAATTGCTCATATATTAAGTGTGATCAGCCTAGAACGTTTGATGAAATAATGTATGTATTAATGAGCGGAACAGGAGTTGGGTTTTCTGTTGAAGAAGAATATTGTAAACAGATGCCAGCAATAGCAGAAGAATTTTATAATACAGAAACAGTTGTAGTTGTAGCTGATAGTAAAATAGGCTGGTGTAAAGCTTATAAAGAATTAGTAGCGTTACTGTATCAAGGTCTAATACCTAAATGGGATGTAAGTAAAGTACGAAAAGCAGGGATGCCTTTAAAAACTTTTGGTGGTAGGGCAAGTGGTCCGGAACCTCTAGTTGATTTATTTAACTTTGTTACGGAGATATTTAAACTTGCCGCAGGAAGAAAACTTAAACCAGTCGAATGCCACGACATCATCTGTAAAACCGCTGAGGTGGTGGTGGTTGGTGGCGTTAGGCGTTCTGCTCTTATCAGCCTCAGTGATCTTAATGATCGAGAAATGCGATTCGCCAAAACTGGTGAATGGTGGAAACAAAATGTCCAACGTGCCCTCGCAAATAATTCGGTTAACTATAAGAAAAGACCAGACATTGGTACTTTCATGCGTGAATGGTTATCTCTCTACGATAGTAAATCCGGGGAACGAGGAATCTATAACAGTATGTCGGCCAAAAATCAAGTAGAAAAATTAAATGAAAGAGAACAAGATGGAAGTGGAAATTACATTCGAAGACGAATACCCAGAGACGACTTTGGCACAAATCCGTGCAGCGAAATCATTCTTCGGTCACGAGAGTTTTGCAACCTTTCTGAAGTCGTTGTCAGGGGATCAGACACTCGCGAGTCTCTCAAGGACAAAGTTCGCAGTGCGACCGTACTTGGAACATTCCAATCTACCCTTACAGACTTCAAATATCTTACAAGAGAGTGGAACAGAAACTGTGCAGATGAGCGATTATTGGGAGTATCCCTTACCGGAATCATGGATAATGGACTAACAAATGGTAAAGCTGGTAAAAAGAAAACTGGTGAATTATTGGAAGAACTCCGTGACGTTGCCGTTAAAACAAACGTGGAATGGTCTGATAAACTTGGTATCCCTAGATCAGCCGCCGTTACATGTGTCAAGCCTTCGGGTACTGTTTCTCAGTTGGTTGATAGCGCTTCTGGTATTCATGCCCGTCATAATCCTTATTACATCAGAACAGTGCGAGCAGATAATAAAGATCCTTTGTGTAGGTTCATGATGGATGCTGGCTTCCCTAATGAACCAGATGTAACAAAACCAGAACATACTACAGTATTTTCTTTTCCAATGATGAGCCCAAAAAATGCAGTTTGTAGAACAGATATGTCTGCATTAGAGCAATTAGAACTTTGGAAAGTTTATCAAGATCATTGGTGTGAACATAAACCTTCTGTAACCATATCTGTTAAGGAAGAAGAATGGTTAGGTGTAGGTTCTTGGGTATGGGATAATTTTGACAATATTAGTGGTATTTCATTTTTACCATTTAGTGAGCATACTTATAAGCAAGCACCATATCAAGATTGTACTGAAAATGAATATAAAGCATTGTTAAAAACGATGCCTAAAAATGTTGATTGGAGCGCGTTAGGAGATTATGAGAAAGAAGATCATACTGCTGGAGCGCAAACTGCAGCCTGTGCCGCACCTGGAGGCTGCGAAGTAGTTGATTTAACATGAGAAATTAATACTTGATTTTTCAATAAATATATCATATAATATAAGGGCAAAATGAAAACAGACTTCGAAAAATATGTTGATGACTGCATGGAAGTTATCAAAACGTATACTGATTCTCTAGATGAGAGAAAACTTTCGTTGATCTGGAAATCAATCGAGAATTCTCCAGAACGGACTGGAAAAGTCTGGCTGGAGGATATTCTCGATCAAACGTATAAGGAAAGAAATCCGGATACCAAATACATTTATGATTAGAAAATGATAGTTTTTCTTGATATGGATGGCGTTCTTAGTGATTTTGATACGCCAATTATTGATAAATTTGGTAGTAAAAAAGAATGGAATGATGGATGGGATAAATTAAATCCTGACTTCTTCTATACATTACCAAAAAAGCCCGATGCTGATGAATTGGTTGATTATGTTCGCGGACTATTTGATGTTCATGTGCTAACAGCCATACCCAAAAAAGGCAAGTTTGACGCCGCGCGCGTTCAAAAATTTAAATGGTGTTTTGATAACTTCAAAATATATCCTTCAAAGATACATGTTTGTTTTAGAGAAGAGAAGCAGTTCTATGCTGCTGAAGATAATCTATCACCAAATGTTTTAATAGATGACCTTGAAAAAAATTGTAGCGAATTTAAAGCTAAAGGTGGAATAGCAATTCATCATACTTCTACTAAAAATAGTATACAGGAATTGCAACAGTTAGGATTCTAATTGATATGTGCAGGAATTGATTATTCAACGACTAGCCCAAGTATATGTATATTTAAAGACGATGGAACCATTAATCCTTCTAATTGTGTTTATCATTGTTTTGCTATTGATAAGTGGCGGGATGGGTGGTCCTCCATTCAAAATGTGAATTGTTATAAATTGCCAAAAGAGTTGCGTGATCTAAGTAAGTTTAAATTTTTGGCAGAATGGACCATAGAGGCAATCCGTTGGTTTGATAATAGAGTTCAGAAAGTAATTTTGGAAGATTACTCATTTGGTTCTACAGGCAGAGTTTTCCACATTGCGGAAAACGTTGGTGTTTTGAAATTAAAATTATTAGAGAACGGTTTCCGCTATGAGACGGTTCCACCAACAGTTATTAAGAAGTTTGCCACAGGTAAGGGAAATTCTAATAAAGAAGCAATGTTAGAAGCTTGGAAAAAAGAGCCGGGGACTTTTGATTTAATTCAAGAGTCAGGTAATCCGGCTAGTGATATTGTTGATTCCTACTTCCTTTGTAAATATGGAGTTACTCAGTGAATATATTTACGTCTCGAGTGTGTGAGGTAATTTTCTCGATTTGCTTCTCTAAAATCTCTCGCCTATTTGGCCAGTATATGTATTCATTAGTTGAAGATTTTGCTAAATTATTTAGCAGTGGAACTATTAAGTCTTCAACTTCTTTCATTTGTTTTTCATATTCTTTATTTAATTTATCTTTATGCTTATCAATATCGTCATAATGATATTCCAACAAGTTCCATATTTTATTACATGTCGACTCAACTTCTTTTATTTGTCCAGCTTTAGCTTCTTTAACTGCAGCTTCTACTACCTTGGTTTCCGGCTCTTTGGCCGTAGCAGTAAAATCCGATTCACTTACCGTACTAAAACCAAAATCATTTAAATCATCCATATGTACCCTCAAGAATTAAAGTTTACTACTATATTTAGGAAAGATGAGACTAACATAGGTGATTGGTATAGCTCACCTGAACAGTATTTTTACTTACCTGGAGAGACAGTAGATATATGGCAATTAAATCATGAATATGTTCCAGAAACAGAAAATATAATTTATGGTGGAGGAGGTCTTATAGGTGGAATGAGACCTATGGGTCATGTTATAACAAATCAGAAAAACGCTAATAAGAGAATATATGGATGGGGTATAGGTGAACATATTTACATTAGTTTAGATGAACAAACACAATTTCATCCACCAGTAGATATATCATACCCTTTTTATGTTAGAAAATTTGATTTATTAGGTATTAGAGATTGGTATCCTAATCTATATACTGCATTACCTCAAACTAGGTGGGTACCTTGTTCAAGTTGTATGCATAAAGCTTTTGATGAAGAGTATGAAGTAAAACATGATATTGCATTTTTTACACATAAAAATTTCCCAATGCATATTGTTCATATGTTACCAAAAGATACTTGGGATTATCCGCATATGACTAATGATGGTGAAAACACATTTGAAGAAGTAATTAATTTTCTTGGTAGTGCAGATGTAATAATTACTAATTCATTTCATGGAGCATATTGGGCTACATTATTAGGCAAAGTAGTAATCTGTTTTCCGTGGTCAACAAAATTTTATGGATTAAAACATGCACCAATTATGTGTCCAGCACCTGATTGGAAAAAAGCATTAAATGATAAAGAACAAAAACAATATAAAGGTGCGTTAGAAGAATGCAGACAAGCAAATAAAGATTTTCATGTAGAATTGATAAATCATATTTTAAATACACCTCAAACATTTTCGGTAGAGACATGAATTTAGACGTTTATAAAGCAACAGATATTCCACAAAGACGAGAAGGTAATATTGCTAAAAGATCTTTTGGTGGAACAGAATTAACAACATTAGAGTTGTGGTCTCATTTACCACAAAAATATAAAACAGATTATCAGTGGGTAATATCAAGATTATATGATGATGATATGCAAACCGTTTTACCTAAAATATGGTGGTTTCATGATTTAGCAGGTGACCCTTGTCATAAACTTTTAGAAACAAATAACGGTTATACAAATTTTGAAAAATTTATTTTTTCCAGTCATTGGCAAATGATGACCTTTATATCAAGATATGGTTTACCAACTACTAAATGTGAAGTGATGAAAACAGCAATTTTTCCTCACGATCATTATGATAAGCCAAAAGAAGATAAACTTAACTTGATATATTGTTCTACTCCTCAAAGAGGTTTACATATTCTCGCTAATTCTTTAAATGAATTAGATAGAGATGATTGGCATTTACATGTTTATTCATCTTATAGTGTTTATGGTTGGAAAGAAAACGATCAACCTTATAATGAACTATTTGATCATATTGAAAAGAATCCAAATATGACACTACATCCTTCTGTTATAGGGAGACCTTTAAGAGAAGAATGGAAAGATATGCATATTTGGGCTTATCCTTGTATTTGGGAGGAGACTTCTTGTAGAACAGCAATGGAAGCTATGTCTTCAAGAACTGTAATGCTAACTAATAATTTAGGTGCATTACCTGAAACTTGTTCTGATCACGCTTTTATGTATCCTTATATAAAAGATGAAATTGAACACTGTTATAGGTTTGCTGATGAACTCGATAAGTTAATGGATAACTATTGGGAAAGAGAAACACTAGACGTAATTAATCGTGCAAAGAAGCATGCGGACAAATATTATAGTTGGGAGTATAGAGCTCCTAAATGGCTTGAAATGTTAGACTTAATGGAGATTGAAGATGAGCTCACATCAACCGAAGGAACGGATGGATCAGCTAACACAGCTGATGATAATAATGATGGAGGAGTGCGGGGAACTGATTCAAGCGTGCAGTAAGGTATTACGTTCAAGATCTCGATTAGGGTTAATTCCTGATAAAACATTATTAGAATTAAATAAAGAAATGGCAGATGTTTTATGCATGAAAGATTTAATGTATGAATATGAGCTTTTAGATACTGAATTAATTAGAAAAGGTATTGAATCAAAAAGAGAGAAATTAAAAACTTGGAGTACGTTAATTGATTAGAGGTATTGTATTTTCGTGTTTTGATTTGCTACATGCAGGTCATATCACAATGTTAGAAGAGGCAAAAGAGCATTGTAATTATCTTATTGCTGGGCTACATACTTCTCCAGAACATAAAAAAAATGTTATTCAATCATGTTTTGAGAGATATATACAATTAAAAGGCTGTAAATATGTAGATGAGATTATCCCATATGATTCTGAAGATGATCTTTCAAATATGCTTAAAACAATTACACCTCTTCATGTAAGATTTTTAGGTGAAGAATATTTACTTGAAAAAAAGATAATAACAGGCTATAATATATGTGATAAAAGAGATATTAAATTGCATTATTGTAGACGATATCATAATTATAGCACAACTGAATTAAAAGGCCGAATTGCTAGTTTGTCAAACGCCATTGAGAGTTAGTTTCCTTGGAGGAGGAACAGACTTACCTGAGTATTATAAAAATGCTAGTAAACCAGGTAAGGTAATTAGTACTGCGATAGACAAGTATACATATATTGTTGTAAATAAGCTTTATAGGCAACAATGGGTATGCAATTATTCTAAAAAAGAGATTTGTAATTCTATAGATGAAATACAACACGAGTATATACGTGAAGTATTAAAGCATTTTAAAATTGATTTTGGGTTAGAAATAACCACATTAGCAGATATACCATCTGAAGGATCTGGTCTTGCTTCTTCATCAAGTATACTGGTTGGTTTAATTAATGCTATAGGTACTTTGGTTAAAGCTGATCTTAATACTATGGATATAGCGCGTCTAGCGTGCGAGATTGAAATGGACGTGTTAGGTAAACCAATTGGTAAACAAGATCAATTTGCTGTTAGCTACGGGGGGTTTAACGTTATTTCGTTTAGAAAGTCTGGTAGAGTCTATATTGAGAAATTGGAAATAGATGAAAATTTAGAGGATATGCTTGTTTTAGTGAATACAGGTATACATAGAAGCTCATCAGATATACTAACAGATCAGAAAAAGAATACACAAAGGAAAGTACAAAAATATGATCGAATAGCAGAATATGTTCAAGAAGGATTAAAATTACTTAAAGATAAGAATTATGTGGATTTTGGTTTTACCGTTCTTAATTCAATGAGAGTAAAACAGGAATTAGCTAAAAATATTGTAAATGATAAAATACTACAGTTAGTACAAAGAAGCGCACATAATCTTATAGGATATAAAATTTGTGGTGCTGGTGGAGGTGGTTATTTACTTTTTATAACCGATCATCCTAAAAATATAGAACAAGCCTTTCCAGAGCTAGATACTTTTAGGATTAAATTTGACAATCAGGGAACAAGAATTATATTTAATAATGAAAAATGAGTTGGAAAAAACACGTTTGGGACGTTGACGAAATATTATCTTCAATTCAAGAACTTCATATTATAGATCTAATTGAAGAAATTTGGAGAACTTTTGAATCGCAAAAACAATTTTTTATTTGTGGTAATGGGGGAAGTGCATTAAACGCTAATCACTTTGCTCAGGACCTATCAAAAGGAGTTATTGAAAATGGATTTTCAAAGCCTAGGATTAGGGCTATATCTTTGTGTAATGACATCGGCTTCATTACTGCTACATCTAACGATGATAGTTATGCTAACATATTTGTAAATCAATTAATTGCATTTGCTAATGAAGGTGATTCTTTATTTGTTATAAGTGGAAGTGGTAATTCAGATAATGTTGTAAGAGCCGTTAATTATGCTAAGTCAAACGGGATTAATACGTGTGGGATTTTAGGATATGATGGTGGTAAATTAAAGTTAAAGCTTCAAAAATTTATACATATTAACTATAACCACATGGAAACGTGTGAAGGTGTAATGTCAGTTGTATTACACTATGTTATGTGTGAGCTAAAAGCTAGATATGAAAGTTATAGATCTAGAGGAATACAAGAAGGGTAAGAATCTTAAAAGAGCTACTTCTACAGAAATTCATGTTCCTCTTCATGAAGGTGAATTTTATAAGAATAAAGATTTACCATTATGGATTCATGTATTAGGATTAAGTATCCCGAGCTTGTTTGGTGGTTCTCAAATGATAATAGCTCAAGCTCATGATGGTAAGATATTATGCTTTGAATTTGGTGAAGAAGAAAAATGGGAACCTGTTTCATTTAATGTTTTTGATGCAATAGTAACTGAACATATGAAAAATAATCAACCTGATCCCCCAGAGGCGAGTTAACATGGCATTTGAAAAGAGATCGCTGGAAGCGAAACATATGGGTGAAGAACCTGATCCAAATGATTGGCATAATTTAGATGAAGAAGCTTTACTAGGTCAAATACATGATGCTTTTAGATGGTACTATAAATTTTATGATTTTAAAGAATCAATGCAATTTGTAGTAGAATATTATAAAAAGAATAAAGTTAAAACTAGTTCTCCAAAAAAGATTAAACCAGCTGACTTAAATGAAGTAGGTCAACACGTTGGTTATATCGCTCGAATGAAAACAAGAGGTTTAAGCCGATTGCCGGTAAAGCTAGAAAATCTTTTTATTGAGAAGCTTAAAAAGATAGAAACTATTGCAAAACAAAGAAAAGAAGAAAAGGATGACTTACAGCCAGATAAGCCAAGACCAAATATACAACAAAGAATGCGAGATGTTGCTAAAAAGTTAGCATATGACGTAGAAGAAGTAGTAGAGCAACAAATTGATAACGGGTTTAAGGAAAAGTTTAACTTTAAAACCTTTATTAAACATAATAAGATCTCTAAACCTGTTGCAAAGCATTTAAAAGTAGAGTTAAACAATATGGCTGAAGAAATAAGGTTAGCTAAAGATGGAGATCCTGATTTTAAGGAAGCATATAGTCATTTAAAAGGAACTGTTAAAAACCGCTTAATCAAATTTTATGACACTTTGATTGAGGAATGTGATAAAATAGAAACGAAAAGGAAGGAAAGTAAAACACCTGTTAAATTAACTTGGTATAGAAGAAATAAAAACAAAAAAAAGAAAAAATGATACTTATTGATTATAATCAGATGATAATTGCTAATTTTATGATATTTCAAAAGCAATTTGAACCTGGTAAAGAAAATGATATGATTCGCCATATGGTTATGAATAATATTAAGATGGTTCGTAACCGTTTTTGTGATAAATTTGGAAATGATATGGTTTTTTGTTGCGATAATAAACATAATTGGAGAAAAGATTATTTTCCGATGTATAAAGCAAATCGTAAGAAAGCCAGAGAAGAAAATAAACAGAATATAGATTGGAAAGCTTTATTCAATATTATTGATAATATCCGGCATGAATTAGAAGAATACATGCCTTATAAAGTAGTTGCTATTGAAGGCTGTGAAGCAGATGACATTATCGGTGTTATTAGCAAGAATTACAATACTGAACCTATATTGATTGTTTCCTCAGATAAAGATTTCATACAATTACAAAGATTTAAAAACATTTCACAATGGTCTCCCTTAACTAAGAAGTTTATCAAAGATCCAAAACCAGAAGAACAGTTAAGAGCTTTGATTGTTAAAGGTGATAGAAGTGATGGAGTACCAAATATATTATCAAATGATGATTGTTTGGTAGAAGGTTTACGTCAAAAACCACTTTCAAAGAAGAAAATTGAGAGTTGGATACGCGGAAAACCAGAAGAATTGTTCCAAGGAGAGCTTTTAAGAAACTATAAAAGGAATGAAACCCTTATAGATCTTGAGTGTATCCCGGATTCAATTAAGATAAATATAAAAACACGGTACGAAAGTGAACAGTACACTGGCCGTGAAAGAATGCTTAATTATTTTATTAAGCATAGACTTAAAGAATTGACTGAATCCATTCAGGAGTTTTAGATTATGACACTTATAGAATTATTTAATTTGATTGATAAAGCAAAAAGTCAGAAAGAGAGGGGAGAATTACTAACACAAAATAAAAGTCATCATTTGGAGAATATGCTTTGGTACACATTTCATCCAGATGTAAAATTTTTATTGCCTGAAGGTAATCCACCGTATCAAGCTCAAGCAGAAGATCCACAGTCGACGTTGTTATACGGACAGATTCGTAAATTGAGATATTTTGTGGAGGGCCCAGGCGGAACAGACTTTTGTGCTGGTAATAACATTAATCCTATAAAAAGAGAAACGATGTTCATAACTATGTTAGAAAGTGTTACACCTACTGAAGCTGAGTTACTTATTAAAATGAGTAATAAAGATCTCGGAGTTCGTGGGTTAACTTATAAGTTAGTGGCGGATACGTTTCCTCATCTCATTCCGCCAGTGTCGGAAAAAACAGAATCTAAATCAAAGTAGTACCATTTTTTTACATATATGGAAGTGTGAGATAACATTTCGGAGTAACTTTATGTTAAAGATACTAGCTACTATAGCTATAGGGTTAGCCTTTATTTCATACCCAGTAGAAATCGTGCATAAACAAGCCACGGCAATTACAACGGCGAAGTCCACCACTCGGCAAGTGTTGCCAGCTATAACTTTAAAACAACACCTAGAAACACCCACAATAAGTTTAGGTGCACGACAATTTCATTGGGATGGCAATAAAGCTGTTGACCAACAACAAGAAATAGAATGTTTAGCTAAAAATATATATTTTGAAGCTGCTATTGAAAGTACTGCTGGAAAACTAGCAGTAGCTCATGTTACCCATAATAGGGTAGTTAATAAAAATTTTCCTAATACATATTGTAAAGTCGTGTATCAAGGAAGGCATCATGCAAGCGGTCATCCTAAACGAGATCAATGTCAGTTTAGCTGGTACTGCGATGGTAAACACGATGAACCATATCAGGGAAGGAATTGGGAACATATTCAAGACTTAGCACAATGGTATTATGTAAGTCACGTAAGAAATCAATATTTAAAAGATATAACAGACGGGGCTACACATTATCATGCTGACTATATTGATGATCCAAGGTGGTCTAAATATAAACGAAAAACGGTACAAATAGATAGACACATTTTTTATAGGTAAATTATGCCATTTTATGATTATAAATGCGAGTGCGGAAATGAGTTTGAAGAGATGCATAGAATTGCAGATCGTGAAAAGCCAATAAACGAGCCGTGTCCTGCCTGTGGTAAGGACACGGTATCAATGAAAGTACAATGCCCCGGATTTGTATATGATAATATTTCAGGTACAACAGCAAAAGGTCACAAAAAGAAGCCAGATGAAGCTTTTACAGACCACCTGAAACAGATGAAGCGAAATTATCCGGGGAGTACTATGAATGTTTAATCATATAGAATTAGACTTTGAAGAGCTAAAAACTACCAACGAAGACGGTCAAAGGGTTTATCAAACGCCCGACGGTAACTTTCCTTCCATTACAACAGTATTAGGCAGAAAAAAAGCTCAATTCTTCAAAGAGTGGAGAGAAAGAGTTGGTGAAGAAGAAGCAAATAAGATAACTACAAAAGCAACTCGTCGTGGTACGGGAATGCATACAGTTGTAGAAAATTATCTTGCTAATGATGAAGATTATTACGGTAAGAGCTTACCAAATGTCCGTGATATGTTCCTTAGTATTAAACCAGAAATAGATTCTCATCTTAACAATATTGCAGGTATTGAAATACCTCTCTGGTCAAAACAATTAGGTGTTGCCGGACGCTGTGATTGTGTAGCTGATTGGAAAGGTGATAAAGCAATAATAGATTGGAAAACGTCTAATAAAATAAAAAAGAAAGAGTGGTGTGAAGATTATTTTTTACAAGCAACCGCTTATTCTATTATGTTTGAAGAACGTACAAAGATACCAATAAATAACATTGTAATAGTTATGGCAGTTGAGAATGAGGAGCCACAGATTTTCGAAGAGCGTACTCCAGATTATTGGAAGCTTTTAGAAACTACATTGAAGGAATGGAAATGAAGTCTCAAGTCTTGATAACTGGCGTTAAGGGATTTATAGGTCATCATCTGTATGACTCATTAATGGACGAAGGCTACGATGTTAAAGGCATTGACGACTGCTCAGGGTTAGGCTGGGAAGACAGGGAAGTCCCTCATTCTCATTGTGATATTACTAAAGATGTTTTACCTTATATTAATGCTGAATTTATAATACATTTAGCAGCTAAAGCTGGTGTTCGTAAAAGTTGGGATCCAAAATACTTAAAAGAATATTCCGATACAAATATAACAGGCACTTCCCGTATTTTCAAACATTATAGAAATTCTAAAATTTTATACGCATCAAGTTCATCTGTTGTAGATATAAAAAGTCCTTATGCAATGACAAAAGCTGCTTGCGAAGCTATGGCACCTTCTAATGCTATAGGAATGAGATTTTTTACTGTATGGGGAGAACGTTCTCGTCCTGATATGTTCTATAGACAGTTACAGGAAAAAAATGTAGGTTATCTCACAACACATACAAGAGATTGGTGTCATGTAGATAGTGTTTGTAGTGCAATTAAATTTATGATGGAAAAGTTCGCTATTTTAAAAAGTACATCAGCAGTTTATGATATTGGGTATGGTACTCCAATGTCTGTATATGATTTTGCAAAAACACATGCACCAAAAGATCTTAATGTAGATGATTTACCTTTTAAAAACGTAACAGGTGAATCAGAAGAAACTTGCGCAGATTCTTCACCTTTGAAAGCACTTGGCTGGGATGATATGTAGTTACCCTTATAAACAAATCACATTAAAAGATTGGGACGGCGATAAACTAAAGTGGTCTCATCCATGTTGTAATATGTCTAGACCTGATTGGGAAGATCCAATGGGTATGGATAATGCACATAAATTAACCCCTCCAGAAATATTTAATTCAGAACAATTTAAGATGTTACGATCTGGTTTCGATCAAAATCGTAAACATGGTTTTTGTAAAACTTGCTGGGATATGGAAAAGAGAGGAATCGAACCTTTCTATATTCATAATGATGATACCCTTCCAAGAGGTGAATTAGATGTAATAGATTTTACTTTATCTAACAAATGTAATTTAGCTTGTAGAATGTGTGATCCGCAAACAAGTCACAAATTAATGTTAGATTGGAAATTTTTTAAACAGCAAGGATTAATTAATGATATTGAAAAGGTAACTGCAGGTAAATTTACAGAAGAGCTTCAAATACCAAATGTAAAAAATTCTATTCAATATAAATGGCTTTTAAATAACCCTGTAAAAGAATTAAGGTTTAGTGGTGGTGAACCGTTTTTTGATTCCTTATTAATAGATTTATTAGATAAATATATTAAAGAAGGTTGGGCAAAAGATACCATCTTAGCGTATCATACAAATGGAACCTTGTTTACTGATGAGCTCATTGATAAGTTAAACCAATTCAAAAAGCAGTATCCTAAAATTAGCGTAGACTCGATAGAAGAAGGTTATGATTATATTCGCCATCCTTCCAACTTTGATGACTTAGATAGATCAATTCGATCATTTTTATATAAATCTGCTAATTTAGGTAGAGTTAATATTGCTGTTGTTATTTCTGCTTTAAATATTTTAGATCTTAAAAGTCATTGGCAATGGTGTTGCTTTTTACCTGGGAAAGTTTTTGTTTCATATTGTGAAGTATATCCAGATAATAGAGGTATAAGCCCTAAATGGCTTCCTCTTAAATTATTAGAAGATTTACCATATATCGATTCAAAGAAGTACGCTCAAATTATTAATTCATATAAAATGAGAAATAGTGAAAATAAAGATTTGGTTAAAAAAGAAATAGAATTATTTGATAAATCTAGATCACAAAGTTATAAAAATTATTTACATCCACATTTAGTATCATGGTTAGAATCGTAGTAGTTGGAGGTGGATCTGCAGGTTGGATTACCGCAAGCTATCTTCATGAAAAGTTAGATTGTGAATTAACAGTTGTTCATGATGATAAAGATGAAATTATTTCTGGTGTAGGTGAATCTACAACGCCTGCTATTCTTAAAATGGTTACTAATTTACCTAATTGGGAAGATGAAGCAAAAGCTGTTATTAAATATGGAATAAGATTTGATAGTTGGCTTCGTGAAGGTAGTGAATGGTATCATTTATTTGAGGATGCTTTTGTAAAAGACTTTGGTGATTCTATTGAACATTTAAGAAATAAACATCCTCAAATTAATACTACTTTGTTTAATTACTTTCATGGTGATTTTTTAGCTAGATGTAAAAATAATTTTGTATTATCTTATAATAATTCAATTCCAGGATTTGGTTATCATGTGCAATCTGATAGGCTAGGTTTAGCTTTAAAAAAGCAAATGAAAACCTATAAAGAAATAAAATCAAAAGTAGTTGATATAACAATAGGTGAAAAAGGTATTAATAGTTTAAAATTAGAGAATGGTCAAGATATAGAAGCAGACTATTTTTTTGATTGCACCGGATTTAAAAGAAGTTTAATTTCTAAAATGACAGAATGGCAATCGTATACAGATATGATCGCTGATAGATATATTACAGGCCCTATTCAAAGAAGTCAGATTCAACCATATACGATTGCTAATGCTTATAAGAATGGGTGGCGTTGGGAAATAGATACACAAGATAGAAGAAATGCAGGATATGTTTATTGCAGTCATTTAATGAGTGATGATTTAGCTATTAAAGAATCTGGTTTAAATTATGAACCAAGAAGTTTTGATAGTGGTAAAATGAAACATATTGCAATTAAGAATTGTATTAGTAATGGATTAGCTCAAAGTTTCATTGAACCTCTAGAAGCAACATCTATAATGTTAACTTGTGTTACTGTAGAGAAGTTCGTTGAAGTAATGAAGAGAAAACATAGGATAGAAACCTTAGACAGAGTTATGAGCAGGTTTATTAATCATACTAAAGAGTTTGTTAGGTATCATTACGTTTTAACGCAGAGAGAAGATTCTGAATGGTGGGAATATTGGGGATCTTTACCTAATAAGATAGAAGATTACTTTCAAGAATCTTTAAAACAAAAAAGATATTGTAAGAAGAATGATACGTTAATAAATCATTATAATATAGCTTCAATGATGGTAGGTTATGAATGTTTTGAACCGATGGCTTGAATGTGAAGATACTCATGATATAGAATTATTTTGTATTGAATGTAAGCGTTTAAATTATGTAAATAATTCTTCATTAAAAGCAATGAAGTATTTGTCAGCGGATTGGGTAGGATCTTATGTAGATGATTTATTAGTAAGTGTTAGTGGTGTCAGGTTTGAACCTGATATAGGTGAAAATGCTTATAGGGTAATGTATCGCGGATGCACTCTTCCAGGTTATTCACAAAAATTTAGTAGAAAAATAGAAGAAACTTCTTTGAATTGGCAACATATATCCTTACAGGTAGAAAGAATAAATGCTAAATTTAATGATGCTAAGTTTTATATGACATCTAATATAGAAGGTGGAGCTAAAAGCTATAGATTATCAAAATACATGCACAATTGTTCATTAGTTGAATATTGTGGAGAACAAGAACTTTTTAATACAAGGCAGAAGATATGGCGATTAAAGTAACCGATTGGCCAGGTTATTCATACGGTGCATTTATAGACGGTGTTGATTTAGAAACAATGACTGAAGAAACATGGATGGAAATAGCTGAAGTCTATTTAAAAAAGTTAGTTATTGTTATAAGGAATGTTGGTTATCCAGAATTGCCTGCTGAAAAGAATCAGGAATGGATTACTAAATGGGGCGTTATAAGATCATTAGATATGTTTAGAGAGATGCCGAAAGAGATAGAAGAAGAATATAATGATGTTCTTGATAGGTTAAATGTTAAAACTTCTGATGGTCGTCATTCTCATGTTCTTAGAGTTTCCGGTAATAGAGATGCACAGGGAAGACCTATAGGAATGTTTTCAGATGGTGAATTGCGATGGCATGCTAATGAAGGTGGTAGTCTTAATCATGGCCCTAGCGTTTCTTTATTAGGTAGAGAAGGTATGACTAAATCTTGTACCGGGTTTAATATATCAGCTCAATGGTGGGAAGATCAAACAGAAGATTTTAGAAGTGAGTTATGGGACGTTGTAACTGAAAATAAGTATCAACCATTTAGAATTAACCCTGAAAATTTAGATCCAGGTCAAGCTATTATAGCTAATCGAAATCAATGTGTTGAAAATGATGATATTCCTTTGGTTGCTCAAAGCCCTGGTGGTATTATGGGTATTCATTACCCATATGCTACGTTTGCTAAATTTAAAAATATGACAAAGAAAGAAAGTGATAAATTACATTCTACAATAACAGAAAGTCTTTTCACAGACAAGTACACTTATGATTATTGGTACCAGAATGATACCGATTGGTGTATATTTGATAATTCAATTAGTCTACATCGTAGGATGGGAGAAACAAAAGGAAGAGTTTGTTGGAGAATACAACATACTGTTGATTTTATTGATGGTGGTAATTATAATCCTTATTTTATTGAACCATATAAAACAATGCATGCTGAAAATACAAAATATATGAAAGATCGATATGACAAGGCAAGTTACGCTCTTTACTAGTGGATCAACCGGTACACCAAAAAAAGTAGTTCATGATCGTAGCACATTTTTTAGAACCGCGCAATTTTTATGGCAACATACGCAGTTAACAAAAAATGATTTAATATTAAATATTTTTCCAACACATACAATAGCTCATTGGATTTTTTGTGCTGTGCATGCACAGGTATCAAAAGCAGATATGATATGTCCGATCTTTAGACCAAAAGAATTTTGGAATATGGTATTAGAATATAAACCTACTTTTATACCTTTAGCAATACGGACAATAAGAACATTAAGTAAATTAGATATGCCTTACCTTTATTGGCATCCTCAATTCTTAACAGGCTCAGCAAAAGTAGAACAAGAAGATATAGATTTTCTTATAGACAAAGGTGCTTCAGTTGTTTGGAATGTATATGGTTCTACAGAATTTCCTCCTCCTATATTTTTAGGAGAAAGTACTGCAAGCTTTAACATACCACGGTTTTGTAAATTTGCTGATGATGGAGAATTATATATGGGCAGTACACCTACAGGAGATGTATTTGATTTGAAAACAAAAACTTTTTCTCATAGAAAAAAAGAAGAAATTGGAGTAACATGGAAATCGTAGATAAAGAATTATATGAAGAAATACATGTAGTACCTCTTCGTCCTACAAAATATAAAATAGATTGTGATTCCTTTATTGAGGAGATTAAAGAATTTCCTTTTCAAAGATGGGGAGATTTACATCACGAGTTTCCAAGGTTTGCTACACCGCTAGTAAATAGTGATGGTGAATTTAAAAAAGATGATCCTGCATGTTACCCTTTAGATAGATGGAATTTTTTATTACAATACCCTGAATATAAAAATAAAACAATAACAGATGAAACTGTAGAACGATGGCATGAATATCTAAATAGTATTGAAAACGTTCAAGACTTAGAAGTTAATGAAGCTAGTTTTACTAAAGCTACTTCTGCACTAGAAATAGATTCTTTACAACAAATACGTCATTTAAATTTTTATAGATCATGTGTTTTAAAATGGGATTTTGGAGGCCATTTTAAAAAGCATATTGATGGGTGGCACCCTATTCCTTGGATTCGTTTATGGGGAACAACTAACCCAGATAAAATGGAAATACGTTTTAAAGGTAAAAGAAGTGATGCAGATTATTTGTCTACAGAGCATCCAGATAAATTTAGAGAAATGTGTAATGTTGAGGCAGGTAGATTATATTTAATCGATACGTTAATAGAGCATGAAGCTTTAGCATATGGTGATGATGTATATCAATTCTTTATTGTTTTACACCCTTCAGAGTTGGAGAATGTTTGTTAGCAAAAGACGGCACACATAATCTTGTAGATAGATTAAAAGCAAAAGCACAGCCTCTTTATGATAGTACTCCTGATTGGGGTGATAAACCTACTTTAAAAAAGAGAGCTGAAGAATACGGTTATCTTTATTTTAAAGGTTTAATTAATAAAGAAGAGACACTTGCTTTAAAAAGAAAGTTTTTAGAAGTTTATAAGAAGCACAGACTAGATGTTGAACCTGTTACATATTATGGTGGAAGCGGTCCAGATGGTTATTGGACTGATATATTGCACTTATATGATTTTCATAAGTTCCCTCATAATCAAAAATGTTTAAAAGAAGCTGCTGATATTGCAACAGGAGGAGATTGTCTTTTAGTACCAAGATTAATTGCTCGTGTTATACATCCACAAGATAGAGCTTTAACAACTTTACCTCATCAAGATACAATTTATAGTTCAGAGCATGAGCAAGCGTATACGTGTTGGGTTCCTTTAGGTGATGTTCCAGAAAAGATGGGCGGGTTAATGGTAGCTAAAGGAAGTCACAAAGATGGGTGTATACCAGCAGAAGAGTATTTCTTTGATAAAGATAATAAAATGATGACCACATGGCCTGATAATGTTGAAGACTATGAATGGCATACTACTGATTATGAAGTAGGAGATTTTTTAATGTTTCATTTTAGAACTATACATGCCGGTTCTCATAATGAATCAGCCCATGTAAGATTTTCATGTGACTTTAGAATGATTCCAAAAAGCGAAACATGGCAAAGCTTTTATTTAATACCTCATCTAGAAAATGTTTCATTTGATCAAATATATAATACTTGGGATCAAAATGATATTAAATACTATTGGAAAGATCATACTTTAGATGTCCATCATGTTCATAATGAGAATACAGTATATCGTGATATGGAGCATTCAGTAGAAGATGTTAGATTACAAATATATAAGCCATATTAATGAAAAACGTTTACTTATTTCAGATTACACCAGCTGATGAATCTATGCCTAGAGATGACGCTCCTAAATGGGCGTTCCTACCTTATACCGTGGCAATGCTTTGGGAGTACGCAAATAAGTTTGATGAGATAAAAAATAATTATCAGTTAAGTGATTATATATTTTTCCGAGATTCAGTTGATAAAATTGTAGATAGAGTTATTGACCCAGATGTAATAGGTATTAGTTGTTATGTTTGGAATACAGAAATACAGCTTAAAATTGTAAAAAAAGTTAAAGAGAGATACCCTAATTGTTTAATTATTGCAGGCGGTCCCCATATACCTGAGAATAGACCTAAATGGTTTACTCAAAGAAAATATATTGATTTAGGTGTATATTCTGCTGGAGAAGAAATATTTAAAAATATTTTGATAGAAAGATTAAACGGTGGTAATTATGAAGATATAAAAGGTGTAATTGTTAATAATGGTTCAGTAACTAAAACAGAATCGGCTCCTAGAATACAAGATTTAAATACTATACCTAGTCCATATCTTAATGGTTCATTTGATCAAATAGTAGAGTCATATCCTACAACCGAGTTTCATGCTATTTACGAAACTAATAGAGGTTGCCCATTTGCTTGTACCTTTTGTGATTGGGGAGGTTTGATTCATCAAAAAATGAAGAAGTTTGATTTACAAAGAACTAAAGATGAAATAGAATGGATGTCTAAAAATAAAATATTTGCTTTATGGATAGCAGATTCTAATTTTGGTATCTTTAAAGATAGAGATATGGAAATTTCCGATTTTATTATGGATCAATATGAGAATTCTGGATATCCAGAATTTTATGCTGTATGTGGTTTTTCTAAAACACCTGCAGAGAAAAACAGCGTAAGAGAAATACAGACAAGAATGAGAGAAACTTTAGGTTATGAAAAAATGCCTTCACCTAGAGTTGCAATACAAACCTTTAATGAAGTATCTTTAAATAATATTAAACGTCAAAATTTAAATATAGCAAATATAGAAGCTGTGCATGATAATTTTCAACAATCAGATATAGCACACGAAGTAGAACTTCTATTACCATTACCTGGTATGACGTATGATAATTGGGCTGATGACTTAGCATTCTTAGTTGAAAAAAATGCTGATAAGAAAAATTATGTTCATTTTATGATATACCCTGTAATGATATTACCTAATTCAGAAATGGGGTCAGATGAATATCTTAATAAGCATGCAATTAATGTTACAACAATGGCGTTTAATTCTGATGTTGATAATATTGAATATGCTGATATTGTAACATCGTTAAAAGGTATGTCAGAGGAAGATTGTAAAGATTGTTGGATGTTATATTGGATAGTTTCTGTATTTTGGATAAGTCAGTATTTAAAAGATTTATTTGATGATCTTAATAAGAAGTATAATATCTCTTATAAGGAAATAATTATAGGGTTACATCAACATGTTAAACATGGTAACGGTGTATTAACAGATAGATATAATGCACAAGCAAATGATTTTAAAAGTTCCTATTACTTCTTTGATATAAAACAACGAAGTAAAGCAGATATTAAATTTATTGAAGACCCTGCTAGAGAAAATGATGGTATTGAAACAGATATAGGTCTGTTTATATCAACCCTTATAGATGATTATGATTATATTTTAGATCATACAGATATATTAAGAGGAAGAAGAAGGTATAAGAAACTTAATCCAAAAAAGAATAAAAAGATATTAAAAAATATTGGACCTGCTGGAAGAGTTGTTTCATTTACTGAAGAAGGTGTAGAGATTAAAAAGGGTCATGGAATGGGAACAGGAGGTAAGCAAGATAAATTATTTCCTGCAATGACAAGTGTAAAAGTAGCATCATGAGTAGTTTAAAACAGTTTGGAATAATGCTCCAAATGTTTACTGTTAACGTTTATGAAGATACATCAAGAGAATGTCATCCTGCGTTTAATGGTAAAAGCTTATGGGATTTTATGCAAGATTTTAAATTGGCTTGGCCAGCAAAGAATCCAACAATAGAAGAACGTGTAGCAAGATGGATGTTAGATCCACAGGAGCATTGGAGAAATTTAGTTTCTTATGATATGCATTTAGAGTTATCTGAAATGGAAAAAGAAGCTTTAGATTTTACGTATCGTTTTAATCATGCAATTACACATGCTAAAAAAGATGCACTACCTTTACATAAATTGAAACATATGATGCATCCTGACCTTGGTGAATGGAAAGGATTAATGAAATATAAAGATAAGGAAGTAGAGACGTTAAATAGACATATGGTTTATATTCCATGCTTTGAAACATTATACTTATTTGATAAATTATGATATTTGGTACAATTGAAAAATGGGGTGAGGATGGTCATGCTTTAAAAGGTAATGGAACTGGAATACAAAATGCAATTGAAGTTGGCTTTGATACTTTTGATACAGCACCTGGATATTTAAATGAGAAAGAGGTGGGTGAAGGGCTTGAAGGTGAACCATTCTTTCAAATTCAATCTAAATTAGATTATTTTAAATGGGGATATGAAAATGTTATTGAAGAGTTTGAAAAATCTAGTGAACATTTAAGCATAACAACATATCTAATACATTGGCCAGTCTTACCATTAAAAGAATTAAAAGAGACATGGAGAGCGTTTGAATATCTTAAAAATAAAAAGCAAGTTGAAAAAATAGGTGTTTGTAATTTTACAGTAAATCATCTTTATAAATTATTAGATATATGTGAGACACCTCCAGATATAAATCAATTTGAATTAAATATATTTTGTCAAAATGATGAATTAATTGATGAATGTAAAAAACATAATATAGAAGTACAATCTTATTCATCTATAGTAAGAGGTAAACCAATTATGCCTGGAATTTCTGTAGAAGATATGTTAGATTGGTTAATTACTAAGGGTGTTAACCCTATAGTTAGAAGTACATATAAAAATAGGTTAACTAACATGTTATCATTAAAGGGCAGTTTAACAGAAAGAGCTTTAGAACGATGTAAAGATTATGATAGACAGTATCGTTTATGTCCAGACCCTAATACTATGGGGAAGTGGTAATATAAATAGAGTATATAACTAAAAGGAGTTACAAATGAAACAAGTCGAAGGATGGTACGTTCCGACAGGTGATACCGCTTTAAACAATTTAACTGACGCCGGCTATCCTATTTTTGGGGCAACCCAATTTAATACACATAGACAACTTTTAGGTGAATGTGGTTTAACTAATAAACGAACCGCATTGGATATCGGTGCTTATGTAGGTGTTTGGTCTAAGTTTTTATCTGGAGAATTTACTTCTGTAAAAGCTTATGAACCGGTTAGTTCTGTTGTTGAATGTTTCAATAAAAACCTAGAAGGTGTAAGTAATGTTACAATAGAGCAAAAATGTATGATGTCTTTAATGGAAACTATGAATGTTGTTGAAGCAGGTACAAAAGACGCAGATGCCTATGACACTCAATATGCACGTAGATCTACTACGGCAACAAAAACGAATAGAACTGTAAAAATACAACCAGATGGTAAGCCAGGAACAGATACCATGGAACAATATACTGCTGGTGATTATGGTTCATTCTTTTTATCTTATGATGCAAGTTGGGGCGCAGACAATGATGGAAATTATCCAGAATCAATGGGCCGCAAAGTAACGGGAGTTTTAGAGAGAGATATCGAGCTAACATCAATAGATAATGAAAATCCTTCAACTGTAGATTTTATTCATTTATGCGTTAATGGCATGGAACGCTTAGTTTTGCAAGGCGGAGACGATTTAATTATAGCTCAAAAGCCTGTAATTGCTTATCAAGCATATGACCCCAAATTGGATTTGTACAGTCATAAAACTACTTCATTTGACTACCAAGAGGGTGATTATATTGAACCTGTTACACTTTCAACAATTGAGTTATATTTAAATGAGTTGGGTTATGCAGTCAGTACATTTACTGGTTTCTCAACTTACGGAATCACTTACTATATTGCAAAACAAGGTTAATGTCAAAACATTTTTTAAAAGTACTCATAATAGCTGGTATTATGGCTGGTGTAAACTGTACAACCAACTTCACTAACTCAGATAGAAGTGGTTGTTATGGTTATTGGGAAAGCAATAGATGGGGATTAAAAAGAGGAACATTATTAAAGAATCAAAATTACTCTAAGCCCTATCGACAATGTGTAGATGAAAATGATATAATATTGAATAAAGAAAAAAGACCTTACGGCTAAAATAAATGAATGATTAAAAACTGGATTTGTTCCCTTCCTTGGACGGATGTGGGAACAAATATGGATGGAAAATATTTAATATGTCCTTTTGGAACCCCGTCCCCTCATTATATTAATGAGATGACGCCCCATGAGTTCTTTGAGACGGATTATGTAGAAACGGTTCGTCGGGATATGATGAATAATGATTTTTCCGAAGCTATTGGTCAGCATTGTAAAGTCTGTATTAATTTAGAAAAGAATGGTTGGATTTCAGCTCGTCGTCACGTTGACGATAGACCATTTGATGGCTTTCCTCAAGAAATAGTACCTAAAGAAAAATTAAAAAAGAAATTAAAAGCCATTATGATTTATCATCTTGGCAATAGATGTAATCTTAGTTGTATTACATGCAGTCCGCGCCTATCTACAGGCTTTGGGAGCCCTTTATTAGATCCTTGGACTGAGATGAAGTTTGATGATAAAGTTTTAGATGATATTAAAGATATTAGGTTCCATGGAGGTGAACCATTATTATCTCCTCACGTAAAAGAACAAATTTTAAAAAGGCCAGATACTAAATTTTCTCTAACTACAAATGGTACCGTTTTTCCTAGATGGTTAAAGAATCATAAAAGAGATAAGAAAGCCGGGCTTAATATATGGATATCAGTTGATGGTGTAGGCCCGTTAGATGATTATATAAGACGTGGATCTCAATGGAAAAAGAAAATTGAGAATATGCATTTATTTTTTAAACATTGTTATACGGATATTTTATTTACTGTTAATATGGTTAACTATAAAGGTATTAATGATTTAAAAAGATTTATGAAAGATGAATTTGGATACGACCTTACGCGATGCAATAGGGTTACTTCACCTGCATATCTTGATGCTATTAATTTACCTATTTGGTTTAAAAAGAAGCATACTCGTCCAGATCAATTTCAAGATTTAAAAAACCAACATACTTTTAAAATAGATCAACCGAATGAGCAAAAATTTAGAGAAGGTGTTAGTTATTGTAAAACAATGGATGCAAAGTATGGTATAAACTTTTTAAATCATATGCCTGAATTTGAAGAACTGTATAACGAAGTAGATGTAAATGAATTTGATGTTGAAGAGTCTATTATACATGAAGGTTTTGGTACACATAGTAATGAAGGAGGCTTTGAAGGCTGGTTATATATATGAAATGTTTAGCTCCGTGGGTTACAGTCAGACAAGATGAAGATGGTTCAGTAGTACCTTGCTCTTCTTATTTTACACGTTTTAAAAATGTTAAGATAGGAACTACGCATAAAAATATTCAAGACTTTTTTAACGGTTCTGAATATAACGAATTTCGTATGCGAATGTGTAATGATGAAGATATTAAAGGATGTGTTGAATGTAAAGTAGATACTAAGAATGGAAACCCTAGTCATAGAGATTATTGGAATAACAAATATGGTCATATAACGGAACCAGCAATAAGAGAGCTAGATATTTGTTTAAGTAACAAATGTAACTTTCAATGTATAATGTGTAATAGCCATTTTAGTAATAAGTGGTATGAAGATGATAAAGCATTAGATGAGTTAGGTGTAGATAAAAAAGGTCAATTAGCTTCTCAAAGACATTTAACTTCTCCTGATGATATGACCGGAGTTAAATTAGATAATTTGCAATTATTGAGAATTATTGGAGGTGAACCTTTAATGGAGCCTCGTTTTCTAAATATCTTCAAAGTATTAAAAGAACGACAAATTATTCAGAACGTAGAATTGTTTATTAATACAAATAATTCTATTTTTCCAAATAAAGAATGGCAAGATTATTTAAAGTTATTTAAAAAGATTTCTTTAGTACTAAGTATAGATTCTATAGGTAAATTAGGTGAGTGGAATAGACGTGGATTGAATATGAAAAAATTTAAAATTAATTCAGGTCAATGGTTAAACTATACTACAGATATTTCATATAATTCTGTTGTACATAATTTTTCTGTATTAGGGTTAAATGATTTAATCGATTGGGTAGATCTTCCAATTCATTATGGAATGGAAGGTAAAGATCATGCTTTAGATTTAACATTAGGTCCTCCATATTTGTGTATACAAAATTTACCAGAACATACAAAAGAATTAGTTGCAAACAAATTAGATAAAAAATTAGATGATGTAAAAGAGTTTATGTTTGCAGAGAAACATAATCCTTGGTATGCAATGCAATATAAAAAGTTTTATAATTACTTTGATCAAAAGTGGGGCATGCCAGAAGAAAATAAAATTATATATGAGAGTGTATGCGAAAAATATTAGTTTGTGCTGTAGAGGAGGAATTTAAAGGTGCTGATGTATATTGTGGAATAGGCCCTAGTTGTGTTTATGAATTATCAAATTTTTTAGATAATACTTTTTTATATGAGAAGCCCGCAGCGGTTATTAATTATGGAACATGTGGTACATTTATTAAAGGCTTAAAAGGTCTTCATCAAATAACAACTTTTAGCTCTGAAGGACCTTACGGTTTTGAAACTCAAGGAAGCGGAGGTTATAATCTTTTAACACAAAAGAAGTTTGTAACAGAAGTTGTTCCTGGATATGATTTAGTAGATTGTGAAGCTTTTTATTTAAAGCAAATTTGTGATAAAAGAGGGGTAGAATTTGAATGTTGGAAATATATAACAGATGAGGTAGGTAACAATGAATATAAAGATTGGCTTAATGGGATGAAAGAAGGTGAAGAATGCTTCAAAGAATTTTGGATGAAGGATATATAAAAGTTGACTACGAAATAGATTTCCCATACGAAGAATTTACAAATGAAGTTTTTCGAGATACAGAGTATTGGAAATTAGAAATGATAGAATGGACACCGTTTGAAACAGATAGATGTAATAAGTGGTGTACTGATATGTATAATTTAAATAAGGAAATTCTTAATGACCCTCTTTATGAAGATACTAAAAATTGTAAAGCTTCAATTTTAAAATATAATAAGAACAACTATATTGAAGATCATACTGATAGAGGGATGTTAACTTTTCTTTATAATATCTATCCAGGTATTCATATTAAAGTTACAGATTACATGTGGCAACAATTAGATTATGGATTATTTGTTTGGCTTGGAGATATCGGAGCTAAACAATTTAATAGACCAGCAGTAACTCATAGAGTTCACTGTAAGGAAATTCGTTGGTCGTTAAATTATTTTTCAGCACCTAGTAATATTGATAACCCTTGGACCTCTAACGAGATGACAGGACCACTATGAGTAGAATTATTATTCAAACCTTATTAACACACTATGAGGCTAAATTTAAAGATAAAGATGCTTTTAAAGAATGGTTTGTTAATCATTTAGTTCCTGAAGATACAGATCCTTTAAGAAGGTATAATTTTACTGTTATGGAAGAGTACGGGCATGAAAATTTCTTCTTAACATTTATTCCTCCAAATAAAGGAATTTTAACTCATATATATCCAAATAGAAAACTTTACGAGTCTAGTGTTAAACTAAGATATTTACAACAAAAACTTTTTAATGAAAATAAAATAGGTTATGAAGTCTCTAACGTATTCTTTCAAGTTTAATGATGATAAAGAGTCATCAGTAAATCGTAATCAAGATATATCTATTACTATTTTAGCCAGGCTAATTCAATTAATGGACGATGGCTATTTAAAAATAACTAAAGATGGTAGACCAGGTTTGTATCGAGGATCTGAATATTATGAGCAACCATATAGAGATAGAATTACATATACATTAGAAGATATTGGTGTTGATTGTAGTGATCCACAATTCTTTAATTGGGAGGGTAAAGATCTTTCATATGATGAAAGAAAGAATTTAAGATTCAGATTTAATATGTATAATAGGTTTGTACATGGTCATGCATTCAGTGATTTAATGTTGCATTTTTGGCAATATAATATTACAATATATAATAAGTTTATATCCGGTGAATTAGAGGTAAACTTAATAGAAGTTAGAAAAGATTTTTGTTTGCAGTTTTGGGAATATTTTTTTGCGATTGTTAGTACTATAGAATTTATGAGATTGCATTCTTTTACTAAACACGAAAAAAAGATTTTAGAAGATGCCAGATCACGCGTTGTGTAACTTACCATTCAGGCAAATACAATTTATGTTTGGTGATGATAAGCTAGTTAGATATCATCCTTGCGAACATATTATAAAAGATACTAATCATTGTGAAGTTCACGGATTACCGAATCCACTTGGATGGGGTCCCGCCCACGGATATTTAGAACCAGATCAAATTTTTCAAACAGGCCAATATAGAACACTTCAAACAGATATGGTAAACGGGGTTAAGAACCCTGCTTGTTATTATTGTTGGAAATTAGAAGATGAAGAACAGGTTTATAATGACGGTAGAAAAGCTAAAACAAGTCCTAGATTAGACCCTCCTCTAATTGATCTCGAAACTAAAGAAGGTTACCTATTACATTTTATTTTAGATAATAAATGTAACATGGGGTGTAGAATGTGCTCTCCTATAGTTTCAAATAGATTATATAAAGATTATGATTACTTTAAAAAGAATGATATTGATATAGAACAAATAACTAATGGATGGTTTGTTAATGGGAGTACAGGTAAACCTTTAGAATCTAATCAATGGGAATGGGTTTTAGATAATGCAGATAAAATTGGGGCATTAAAGATAACCGGAGGTGAACCATTTTTTAATAATATGTTTTTAAGCTCTTTAGAGTTATTTGATAAGAGTAATATTAACTTTGGAGTAACAACTAATTGTTCTTTAATATCAAATAAGATAGTAAATTTATTAAATGAGTTTAAAGGTATATATGTAACTGTTTCTGTTGATTCAGTTGATAAAAATTATCAATATATTAGACACCCTGTTAAATTTGAAAAGTTTGAAAAGTCTTTTAATAATCTTTTAAGATGTAATAATATAAGAGAATTACAATTTAATTGTGTTGTTAGCGCTTTAAATTTTCTCCATTTAGATGAATTGTTATTATGGTCTAAACCTTACTACGCTAAATTACATTTTTGTGAAGTGTATCCTGTTAGAGGTACAAGCATTAAATATCTTCCAAGTCATATTTTAAATATGATGAAAGAAAGATTGAATGTTATAGATATGGCAGATGCTCATTTACTCAGAGATATGATTGAAAGAGCAATTAAAGATAATCAACCAAATCGTCAAAAAATGTTACAAGAGATAACATTGTTTGATAAATCACGAAACCAAAAGTTTGAAAACTTTCTTCATCCGGTATTAGTTAAATGGTTACAGCAGTCTTAAATTACGGTCATCCTCCTTTATTTAAAGAAAAGCGAGAACAACGAAATAGGTTATTCAAAGGAATGGAACAATTCTATTTTATTCCTAATTATATTACAGCTCCAAATCATCAAACAGTTTATTTAATGGAAGATGTAGATAAACTAGAGAACGTTACATACTTTGATTATTTTCGTTTATTGAATAAAGCTCAATATTATTTCCCTGAACCTTTTAAAAAATTAGTAGACCCGCTAAATACTATTAATTCATTAACTGCTAATTATAGTGTTCAGCAAAGTTTAAATGAACTTATTTTTTGGTTAGAGTTTCAGAATTCCGGTGGACGAGATTTTGATAAAATTATATTCATGTCAAATTCATTTTATTGTGAAGATGAAGAGTGGTTTGCAAATCAAATTAAAGAAGATAATTGGTTTATATATGATTATAATTATCATGGACAGGCTAAAGGTATTTGGTCTTGTAAATCTAACATTTATAATGAAATACTTGATCGCTTACAAATCTTAGCTACAACTCATTGGCGCGATTTTAATTCGAGTACGCGATTTAATAATGATTCTGAAACGTTTAAGTTTAAACTATTTTATGAAGAGTTTGATTTAAAACCTATCCCCCCACATGGAATGGTAAAGCAAAGAATAGATCTACCTAAAAACGGTCATCCTATAAGAATAGAGATAGGATGTAGAAAATGGGTTTATGGACGTTATTAGAACTAGAAAATCAGGTTATACAGGAGACAGTTTACGCTTACATTTAAATGAGCGTGTAACTCCTCTTTGGCATGCTCATAAAGCAGAATGGGATAACTTGCAACGTTATCCTGATCTTAATTATTACTATGAACAATTTGAAAATATTATAGGTCATAAAATATTTTTTACTGAAGGTATTTCAGGTGCAGTAAAAGAAATTATGGCTATTTTAAGACCTCGTGCAATGCAATATCAAGGTACTTGGGCTCTTTATGAAATCTTTAATAAGTTATATGGTACCGATCTACAAGGTCCCGTAATACATTTTGCTCTCAATCCAGGAGCTAATATTGATAGCTTAGTTGAAAAAAATGATCATGTAATTATAGATGATGCTTATCAGTATTTTCACGATAAAGATTGGACACCATATTTAAAGTATGATAATGTTACTATTATGAGAACCTTTTCTAAAGCTCATGGATTAGCAGGTATTAGATTAGGATATATTATGGGTGAATTAGTTGATGTTTTAAATATGCATAGAGGTGGTTATGAAGCTAATTCACTTTCTTTAGATAAAGGATTATATTATTTAAAAAATGAAGGTCATGTAAAGCAATATGCAAAAGAGATAATAGAAGTTAGAGAGTTTATGCTCGACAAATATAAAGATATGGAATGGGATGGTTATAGTAATTCTTTATTTTGTACACGGCATCACCTTTATCAAAGATTAAAAGAAGAAAAAATATTAGTTGCTAAAAAACAAACTGGAATACGTATTACGTTAGCTCCAATGCCTTATATGCGTAAAGTATTTGATATATTAGATGAATGATTATTTACAGTATAAAAAGTCTCTCGCAAAATTTAACCCTGATAATTACGGTTTAGCATCTATAGACTTAAACCCTACAGAGCTATGTAATAGGCTTTGTCATTTTTGTCCGCGAAGTTCTTTTTATCCAAATTTAAACTTAAACATGTCACTTGAATCTGCTGACTTATTACATAGACGGTTAGTAGAGTTTGATTATCAAGGCGCTATTACGATAGCAGGAAAAGGTGAACCTCTTCTTAATAAAAAGATATTCGGTATAATTACAATTTTAAATTTTTGGAATCCTATTTTAATAACAAATGGTGATTCTATTTTAAAAGATAATACAATAGCGAAGAGATTATTTGATTCAGGGTTGCATCAAATAATTATTAGTGAATATGATAGTATGAAGAAAACAGAAATTTGGGATGAATTATTTGAAGGACGAAATTATATAGTTAAAGATTTAACAAAAGGAGCTGAACCGTATTTTAATAATAGAGGAGGCTCTTTTGATACTATTAACAATTCTTTAGAACAAACATGCTACTTTCCTTTTTATAAAGTTACTATTAACTATGACTTATCTTTAAATTTTTGTATTAATGATTGGAAGTACAAAGAAGAGATAGGTAATTTAAATAAAGATTCTTTAAAAGATATTTGGATGGGTAATAGAATGATGGCTTATAGAAAAAAGTTAATAGAGAAGAAAAGGTGCGATATTAATGCATGTAAAAAATGTGATGCTGGCGGCACGTTAATAGGCCAGGAAAGTTTTGAATGGTTCCAAAAATTATAGAAGTAAATCCAACTGAGCTATGTAATCGAAAATGTAGTTTTTGTGCTAGGTCAGAAGACTATCCAAATCAAGATTTAAATTTTGATTTACGAAATGGTTATATATTAAAAAAACGATTACAAGAAATGAATTGGTCTGGTAGCTTAAGATTAATAGGGCAAGGGGAACCAACCTTAAATAAGAAATTAGTAAGAATAGCAAAATTATTAAAATATGATAATATTAATATAACTACAATAACCAATGGTGATTTTTTACATAAAATGGATAAAGAATATTTTGAAGTATTTGATAAAATCACAGTATCTTGTTACGAAAAGGAGAATTTTGAAAAGTACGAAAAGTATAATGTTGAAGTTAGAAAACAGTGGCTTCCTGAAAATAATGCCTTATTTAATAATTGTGGTGGAGCCCTTAAGAGCTACAAAGAGGTACCTATGCAACGAGAGTGTTATACACCATTTTACAGGGCATATATCGACTGGAATTTGGATGTAAGGCTATGTTGTCATGATTGGAAATACAAACATACTTTTGGTAATTTAAAAGATAAGACGTTTAAAGAGGTTTGGTATTGTAAGGAATTTCAAGAATTAAGAAAACAATTGAGCGATGGTAACAGAGCACTGGCATCATCTGCATGTTCAGAATGTAATGCAAACGGCAGAATGAATGTGCGAACAAATACTACGGATGGTAAATCCACATTTGAGAATTGGAAATATGATATACTCTGAATTTCAACCACTAAAAGAAATGATCGTAGGATCTTCATATTTAAATCATACTTGTATGATTGAAGGGTTAGATCGTGTTATAGAAGAAACAAATCAAGATTGTAATGCTTTAGAAGCTATATTAACCGAGCTAGAAGTAAAAGTTCTAAGACCTAAGCAAAAAGCATTTCGTAAAGAGTTTCATCATCCTATAATGCCTAGAGATATATTCGGGTTTTATGGTAATAAAATGATACAAACATATGGGGCTATTCATTCAAGACAAGAAGAGCTAGATTGCTATAAAGAAATAGTAGATACTTATAAAGATAAAGTCTTTATTAAAATGGGTAAACCTGCTATAGATGAAACAGAAGAAACTGAATATACAGAAGCTCATTCTAATAAAGTAAAAGTACAACAAAGATATGACAAGTATAAAAATATGTGCTTATGGGAAGTAGCTAATATGATAAAATGTGGTGAGCATATTTTACATACACAATCTGCTGATAAAGATCCAATAAGCGGAAAAGGTACTGAAGTAGGGCTACAATTTATGAAAGATATGTTACCAGAATTTAAATTTGTAGAGCTTCCAGTAGGCGGTCATATTGATGGTAAGTTAGCTCTTTTGAGACCCGGTCTTCTCTTAACCTGGCGTAAAGAATTTATTCCTGATGCTCTCAAAAATTGGGATGCTATTATAGTAAAAGATAAAGCTCAATTACCAACTGAATTTAAAAACACTCGTAAGCAACGGTTTTATACAGAATATGTACTAAAATATTTAAGCGATTGGACAGGGTATTGTGAAGAAACATATTTTGATGTTAATTGTATTTCAGTAAATGAAGATACAATAATTACTGCTGGTAGTGAAAAAGAAAATATTAAACAAATTGAAAAACACGGTATTAACGTTATACAATGGAAGCATCGTCACAGATATTTTTGGGATGGCGGTGTACACTGCTTTACACAAGATACGGTAAGAGAAGGGTCTTGTGAAAGGTATATATAAATAGTAATATGTAAAGGAGACTTATGCCAACACATGGTTCATTTAATAAGATGCTGAGAGAAACTATCCATGAGTCTCAAAAGTGTCAAAGAAATTGGGATTTAAATAAAGATATTCCACAAGAAGATAAAGATTTAATTATTGAAGCTGCTACAAATTCACCTTCAAAACAGAACTTGAACTATTTTAAAGTTCATGTTATTGAAGATAGAGGTGTGATTGAAAAGGTTCATTCACATACAAAAGGGTTTGGACCTATCTATAAAGATTTTGATGCGAATAAAACACCGCATGAAAGATCTAAAGATGGTAAAGCTCACTATGAAGAAGGTGATGGTGAAGGTAAGATGTATACTAATTCACAAGTTTTGGGTCAAATGGTTTTAGCTTATACGTATAATGAGCCTACTCAAAAACGTGAAGAAAATGATTCTTATAAACAAGATAGAGATATGGCAATTGGTATTTCAGCAGGATACGTTAATGTAATTGCCACACAAATGGGATATTCGACCGGTTGTTGTAAGTGTATGGACGCGTCCCCAATTGGTGAAATTTTAGGCGAAGAGCCTATTTTGTTAATGGGTGTAGGAATTGCAGATAAAAGTAGAGATCGAAGAGAACATCATTCAGATCCTAGTTTTACTTTTCCTTCTTTAAAAGCATTAAAAAACATTGAGGTAATACACCACTAGTGAAAATAGATAATGATCCGGAAACGCCATCATCAACATTTTGTGCGTTACCTTGGATGCACATTTCAACACGACCATCTGGTCATATGAGAGTGTGTTGTACAGCGAATGCTTCTGCTGTACAAGATAAAAATTCCACAAATAAAACTATATCGGAAGCAGGTGTTCTTAGAAGAGATGATGGGAAGCCTGCTAACCTAGCAACTACACGTTTACTCGATGCATGGAATAATGAGTATATGAAATCCGTGCGCAGAATGATGCTTAAAGGTGAGCGTCCTGCATCCTGTTTAAAGTGTTTTAAGGAAGAAGATGCCGGACATAGAAGTAAAAGACAATGGGAAACAGCCAAGTGGATCAATGAACTCGGATTGGATGATATTCTCGATGGAACGGGAGAAGACGGTACCATTCCGCCACGAGTACGCTACATTGATCTTCGGCTTGGCAGTAAGTGCAATCTTGCATGTGTCATGTGTAGTCCTCATGATTCATCAAAATGGGTAAAAGAATATAAACAGATTTGGCCCACTCTAAAAAATAAAAGACTCAAGTCTAATATGGAGTGGGAAAAAGAGTCCGGTAAATTAGCATGGTCAGGTGGTTCATATGCATGGCATAAAAAGAATCCAGAATTCTGGGATGACTTCTATAAACAAGTACCTACATTAAGACAATTATATTGGGCTGGTGGTGAAGCTCTTATAATGAATGAACATTATGAAGTACTTGAAAAAATTATTGAAATGGGGTATGCTAAAAATATAGAAGTAAGATATAATTCAAATGGTATAGAATGGCAACCTCAATTATTTGATTTATGGAAAGAATTTAAAAACGTAATCTTTCATTTTAGTATTGATGATTATGGTGAACGAAATCATTTTATTAGATATCCATCTCCATGGAAAAGAGTTGTTAATCAATTACATAAGATAGATGATTACCCTCATGGTAATTTAAGATTAACAACAGCAACATGTATTACAGCTTTAAATATTTTTTATTTGCCAGAATTTATTACTTGGAAATTAGAAGAAGATTGGAAGCTTTTAAATAAGTTTCCTGCTGGAGCTGGTATGATAGATTTACATCTCGCATATTGGCCTCCACAGCTTAATTGTAAAGTATTACCTGATTGGTTTAAAAAAGAAACAGAATTAAAGTATAAAGATTTTGGCAAGTGGTTAAAAAGTAATTGGCAAAAATGTAATGGTGTAGATGAATTAACATGGGATGAATGGAAAGAACTTCCATATGGAATTAAAAGATTAGAAGGTTTAGTTTCATTTATGAATGGAGAAGATTGGTCAGAGAGATTACCAGAGACAACTGAATGGTGTTATAGAGTATCAGAAGAAAGAAATTTAGAGTTTGATAATATTTTTCCGGATTTAGAATGGCTAAAAATGTATTCAACTACAACAGTGTAGATATAAATTTTAAAAAATATTTACAGGTAGATAAGTTTTTAAATGATACATTATATAATGATATAACATCTAATTTACCAGACTTATCTTATGGATATTGTCTCCAAGAAAAATATGCATTAACAGACATAGTAAAGCATAAAACTATATTAAATTCACCTAATCCAAACTGGAATGATTCACTTAATTTGTTTATCGATGAAGTTAATTCTAAAGATTTTTATAATTTTATTAGTACCTGTTTTAAAAATAAAGATGTTAAAATGGATACAAAATTATGGATTGCTCTTCCAGAAGGAGCCGTGCTACCACATTATGATGATAAAGATAAAGTAGGAAATATTATACTTTATATGGATTCATTTTCAAAAGGTGGATCAACGTTATTTTTAGATGATAAAGACGAAATAATTTTTAAAACAAAGAGTTCAGGTAATACTTCTGTTTTTATGAGAACGCAAAATAATAAACATGCAGTTGAGGAAAATTTTGTTGTTAGAAGAGTTATTATAATTAACGTATGGAAAAATTGAAACTTAATAACTTTTTTTGGGAAGAGTTAGTATATTCTTGGCCTAAAGAAAAGATGTTTAGTCAATTTTTAGATGATCAATACTATACACCTCAAAGAAGAGGTAGTATATATTGGGATGCAAGCACTCCTAAACTATATTGTGGTAGAGATCAAAATCTTAAATTGTTTCAAGGTTCAGGTTCAAGAAATCCATCCTATCCAATAAAACATTTTTCAAAGTCTTGGCAAGAATTTTTTGAATTAGTACTAAATACATATACAAGTTATAATAAACTTTATCTTAATATTATTCAAGACTATGCAGATAATATAGTTTATAATTTAGATACAGTAAAGTCTATGGTAGATGTTGAGAATAATATTACAACTGTTGAACCTAAATTCAGACATTTTCCAGGTCTGTATGAGTATAATGCACCAGCGATGAAGATACATCAAGATTCAGCAGACAAACAATTTACACAAATGTTTTATTTTAATAGAGTATGGAAAGATGAGTGGGGTGGTAGATTATTTTTCTACAACTCTCATGATGCAAAAGATGTTAACAGGATAGAACATGTTGATGGAAACAAATCTATTCTTTTTAAAGTAACAGATCGATCATGGCATGGAGTAGAAGGCTTCAGTGTACCTGATAAAAAGTATACAAGGAAAAGTGTAATGCTATGCTTAATATAGAAGACAAGTCAAATAGATATCAAATAATTTGGGATCTAGGGCGCCGTTGCTCTTATGCTTGTTCATATTGTCCTCCTCATCGTAATAATAAAACCTCTCCTTTTATAGATTTAAAAACATTAAAGAAAACAATGGCTGGTGTTGCAGAGTACGCGCAATTATATGATACATTTAGAAAGAAGCCTGCTAAAAAGAAATTAAGTTTTACAGGGGGTGAACCAACTGTACATCCAGACTTTTTTAATTTTTTAAAAGATATTAAATATGAGTATCCAGAATTTAGTAGAGGTCTAACAACTAATGGATGGTTTGGTGATAATGTATTAACATTAGTTCATGCTCATACAACAGGTGGAACTATTTCATATCATTGTGAAGCTACTAAAAAGCAAAAAGATACTTGTGTATCAAATGCAATATCTTTAAGAGAAAAATATAAAGTTAATGTAATGTTTCACAAAGATTTCTTTTGGGAATGTGTTGATGTTTGTGAAAAGTTAGAAAGAAACTCTGTAGATTTTGTACCTAGGATTATTGGAGATGATAACCCTACAGATAAAAAATCTATTAAATATGGATATACCCACGTCTATGGACGGAAAGAAATGAAGTGGTTTAGAAACTACTGGAAGGGAAAGGGACAAGATGTCACAAAATCAGGAAATACTCAAAAAGGACTTGGGCGCCCTTGCTGCGGAGGAAGGTGTTTCAAAGCAGACGGTGTGGATTCTTATTTTCTGCCTAGTACTAATTTTCTGGGGTGGAATTGCATGGTTAATTGGTACTTTCTTTTTTTGAATTCAGAGGCAGATAGGCTTTGGACTCACCAAACTTGTGGTGTTAATTTAAACGGTGAAGTAGCACCATTAGGAAAGATTTCAGAATTTGATAAGGTCATTGATAAATTAGAACATGATCTTTATGTAAATAATTCTGTTCCAATGATAACGTGTCCTAAAACTTTTTGTGGTTGCGGGATGTGTATAACTAAATCTGGTCAAGATATTGCTCCTTTATTTGATAAGCATGTAAAATCTGGATTAGAGTATTCTGTAGTATCTCAAAAACAAAGTAATTGGGATTTAGATATTACTACAAAAAAGGTTTTAAATGAGCTCGATTCCTCAAAATAAAATTATTAAGATTGCGGACGTCAGAGCAACAAAAGTTGAGCAAGTCCAGAATATTGATGCAGATTTTGTTACTGTTGATGTTATGGCCGATTTACATTCATTTAAAAATGTAGATAAAAAATTAATAGGTGTATCAAGAAAAATTAATAATTGGCCTTTTTTAAAACAAATGGTCGATCAAGATTTTTATGGTGTTCTTTGTACTTCAGATGAAATAAAAAGAGCATTACAATGGTGCCCACAATTAAAAAGAGTATTAGTAGTAGCTGAAACAAAAGATGGCTACAAAGTTAAAATGGATGATCAGAGATGGAAAAATTATCCTGGTGAAGAATATAAAACTAATAATGCTGATTTCTTTTTTGTTGAAGATAAAACAAATGTAAATTTTGAAGTGCTTGAAGATCTTGAATGGTACTTTGAAGGATGTGAAGTAATTGTTTAAAATAGGTGTTGTTGAAATAGAGTTATCTTCTTTATGTAATGCTAAATGTTCTGCATGCATGAGAACTATATTAGATGAAAGAGGTGAAGATTATTATAAAGGTAATATACCTTTAGATGATATTATAGATTGGTTTGACCCTCTTGATATATCTGATGCAAAAATAAAAATGTGTGGAGTACTGGGCGATCCAATGATCAATCCAGACTTATATGAAATAATATTTTACTTTTTATATGAAAAGAATGTCCGTGATATTGAAATGTCTACAAATGGTGGAACACGACCAAAACAATTTTGGAAAGATTTAGGTACATTATCTAAAAATTCAAATAAGCGTTTTTATATTCATTGGGCAGTTGATGGGGTAACAAGAAATGATTATAGAGAAAACGTTGAATTGGATAGAGTGTGGAACAATATTAATGCTTACCATTCTACTGGCGGTAATAGCATCTGGCAGTATATCATTTTTGACTATAATGAACACGAAGTTGAAGCGGCTAGACAAAAAGCAAAAGATAATGGAATGAAGTTTGCAACTAGAGTAAGTTGGAGAAATACTTCTAAAAAAGCTAAAGTAACTTCTAAAGCTGCTAATAAAATAGATTCTGATTCCTATGAAGTAGTTGAAGAAAGAGCGCGTTCAAAACAATATGAAGAAGCTAGAATAGTTTGCAGACATAAAGTGAAAGGTGAAATATATATAGGTGCTAATAAGAGGTTATGGCCTTGTTGTCATTTATATGATGAATCAATAGCTCATAAAACAGATGATATAAAGGGCCTATATGGCCACATCGGACACGACTTTAACGATTTAACGAAATACAATATAACTGATATATTAGATAGTAGATGGTACAAAAGTGAATTGGAAGCAAGTTGGGATAAGATGCATCCTTTGCACTTACCCAGATGTTATTTAACTTGTGGTGATAATGGTAAACGCGCAGTAATTAAAAATGTGGAATAATAATACAATTGAATGGATTGATGTAGAGCTAACTAGTTTTTGTAATATAGCATGCCCTGGTTGTCTCAGACAAGAAAAGAAAGAACAAGTTGAATCTATTTTAAATCAAGATAGTATTAAATTTGAAAATCTTAAAAGATGGATTACTCCCGAAGAATTTCCTAGTCTAAAATTATTAAATTTTTGTGGGTCCGTAGATGAACCGACTCTTCATCCAGATATATTAGATATTGTAAAACATTTTAAACCTTTTACAGATGTTAATATTGCATCTAATGGGTCTACTAAAACAAAAGAATTTTGGAAGAAGTTAGGTGAATTAGGATCTTCAGTATTTTTTGGATTAGATGGAATAGATCAAGAGTCATTAGAAAAATATCGAATCGGTTCTAATTTTAAAAAGGTTCAAGAAAATTGGAGAGCTTTTATTGAAGCAGGTGGTAATGCTACTTGGCAGTTTATTGTGTTTGACCATAATGAACACTTATTAGATGATGCAGAAAGAATATCAGAAGAGGAAGGCTTTAAAAGATTTAGAGCAATATTTTCTCATAGAGGAGGGAGTGGTGAAGTAAAAAAAGAAGTAGAAGAGGAAAAAGAGATTCGATGCAAATATGGAAATCAAAAAAGGATATTTATAAATCATTCCGGAGCAGTCTTACCATGTTGTTATTTAAATTCTGAAGCCCTAGAAATGTTAGCCACTAGAAAAAGAAAAACAAAATTTGGAAAGATATATGAAGGATCTGGTGGCGTTCTTGCTAATAATTTAAAGTATAATACTATATCAGAAGTTATAGATGGTGAAATGTTTGACCTTATACAAAAGTCTTGGGAATGGCCAGATCCAGTAGAGAAATGTTGGAATACTTGTAAGGTTAAAAAAAGAGACATTTTTATAGATAAAGAGATATGATAATTAATAAAAGGTTTAATGGTTTTACAGATGAGCATTTTCAAACGGTTAGAGATGAAGCAGATTTTGGTTTAACATCTATATGGGAAATATATGATGAACCTTTAATGTGGGAATGGGAAGGTCATCGAGCAGCTTTGTTTATACCTAAAAGAATTTGTGCACCAGAAAAAGAAGTAAGAACAATTGGAGTATGGATGTCTGGTGGAGCTGATAGCTCATTAACTACTTGGTTGTTATGTAAATATATTAAAGATCATAATTTACCTATTAAAGTATTACCTACTTCTGTAAGGAGAGGTCGCCCTAATAATCCCATATATGCAGGTAACGTTATAGATTTTATTCAAGAAGATTTACAATTTGAATTAGAGCCTCATATTGTTTATTATCCACCAAAGAATGATCCACATCAATTAGAGATTCAAGAATTTGAAGATCGTAATGTAGAGCATTTTGAAAAAGATATGATACAAATTAATTATAGTGGTATTACTTCAAATCCTCCAGTTGATGATATAACTATTGAGCGTAATAAAGAACGAACGAGAGATTTAGAAAAGATAAAACCAATTATGTATGAAGCTCCTAATAGAGCTTTTATTGAATGTTTTTCAAATGTAAATAAGAAGTTTATGGCAATGTTATATGCTGAATATAATTTAACGGATAGATTATATCCCATAACTTATAGTTGCGAGGGTACAGTTGAGGATAATAAATGGTATACTAGACATTGTGGGAAATGTTGGTGGTGTAAAGAAAGAGTTTGGGCTTTTGGGAGAATAATTTGAAAGAATGTTTATATGCCTTAGGAGGCTTGAATTATAAAAATGGAACAGTTACGGTTTGCCCTAGACAAGCAGATCAATTAGTGTTTCAAAAAGATACTGTCTTACCATCTGAAATTTTTAATCATGAAAATTTTAAAGCACTAAGACAAAAACTTTATAATGATGAATGGCCTGCTGGATGTGATACTTGCATGAATATGGAAGATGTAGGTGTTGAATCTATGCGACATGATTTTCTTTTAGAAGAGGATGGTATATTTTATAAGAATGCAGGAAGACCTAAAACTAATCCAAGCCCAGCTACGATGTCATATTATAGACGATATCATAAAGAAAGAGTTCCTGATAATTTTTATTTAATAGATTGTTATGATAAAAATACGCATTATGTAAAACCTGAAGGACTTAGACACGTAGAACTTAGATTTAGTAATGCTTGTAACTTTGCATGCTTACATTGTTCAAAGGTATTTTCTACAGGATGGAAAAAGAAATTACAAAATTATGAACCAGATAGAGAAGCTCATTTATATGATTTAAAACAAATATTAGGAACAGAACATCGACATGGTAAGGATGATGATGTTGAAATGTCTCTAACAACAGCTCAAGCATTAGAAATAGTAGATGATTTAAATGCTAATTTTCCATATATACAACACATCAATTTTGCCGGCGGTGAGCTTTTATATCAAAAGCAATTTTTTCCCGTACTGGAGAGATTAGGGGAGCATCCCAATGCTAAAGAAATACATCTCAGCTTTCACACTAATTTTAACGCTCCTAATTTTGACGTTATCAAACTTAGTGATCTTCTTTTACCTTTTCATACCACGACTATTACCATCTCCGTCGACGCTGGTAGATCTTTTTACTCTTATTTTAGACATGGTGGCAGTTGGGATCAGTTAGAAAAAAATATAAAAAAGTTTAGAGAGCATAATAACCATACTTGGTTAGATCTTACTTGTACAACATCCATATATCAAATGCTAGACATTTATGATGTTTTTGAATCCTTTATAAATCTAAAAACATCTGTTGATGTATCTATTGTTCAGTCTCCAAAATATTTGGACCCTTCTTTAATTTTATTAGACTATGGAGAAGAGACTCAAAAAGACTTAGAAAGAACAGCTAAACTTATTGAAGATAATTTCGATAATGGATTAGAAATTTTTTCAAAAGAAACAGGTCACAGATATTGGGTTGATCATAGACAGACCTTAGACCATTTTAATAAAATAGCAAAATATATTAAAGCGTTTAAACCTCGTTATCAAGATTATAATAGATGGTTAATTTACAGAAAGAAATCAGATGAGATTTGGGGTCAGGATTTTAATGATCACTTTCAAAATTATCAAATAGATGAGCATAATGAATTAGTTCGAGTTAAATGAGTGGTACAAATATAGTATGGAAGGACTTTAACATAGACCTTGTTAAACAAGATAGTTTAACAACTATGCGTCACCATGCTCAAAAACAAATAGAATCGTTACAAAAACACGCAGATCTTTTAGTTAAGCAAGCAGAAGAAATTCATGAGAGAGTAAAGCTAGCTGAACACATAGCTACAGTTAAGTTTAATTTTAAGCCAGTAATGCTAAAAGAGTACTACTTATATGAAAAAGCGTTAACTTTAATAGGTCCAGATGAATGGAAATCTCCATATGGAAAGTTTATTGCTAAAGTAAGACAGTTAGGTGATTCAACATGGGAAAAAATATGAAGCATTTTTGCATGGCACCATTTACTCACATACAATTAAATCCATATGGTGAAATAAATCCTTGTTGTATTTTTGATAAGAGAATTTATCCAAAATATGATAGCTTAGAAATGGCGTTTAATGGTCCGGAAAATTCAGATCTTAGAAGTAAGATGTTGAATGATGAATGGGTTGAAGGATGTAAAAAATGTTATAGAGATGAAGAAATAGGTAAGCCTAGTTATCGTAAAAGATTTAATAAAAAATATGATACATCATTTGTTGATAAGCCAATAATAAAAGAGTTAGAATTCTCTGCATCTAATTTATGTAATTTTAAATGTATTGATTGTAATTATAAATTTAGCTCAGCTATTGATGGAAAAGTATCAAGAAATAAGCTCCCTGATTTAGATTTAAGTGAATTAGAAGAATTAAAAATTCTTGGAGGTGAGCCATTTTTAGATCCTCTTTATTTGGAATTATTTGATACTCTTAATATTGAAAATATTAATTTAATGATTGTTACAAATAATTCTATTTTTCCAAATAAAAAATGGAGAAATTATCTTTCAAGATTTAAGTCTCTTAATTATAATATTAGTATTGATGGAATAGAAGATGTAGCTGAATTTGTTAGGTATGGAACTAAATGGTCTCGCTTTGAAAGAAACTTTGATAAACAATTAGATCATTTTGACGTTATACCTCATTTTGTTTTTCATTCTCTTAATAGTTTAGATTTAACAGCTACTATTGATTGGTTAATATCTAAAGGTGTTGAAGAAGAAACTATGTCATATGATTTTTTAGATGCACCAGAATGGTTAAATGCTTCTTACTTGCCATCTGAAGCAAAAGAGTTTATAATAAGTTTTAATGATAATTTTCTACAAACCGAAATAAATAATTTTTTAAGTACTAATACGTTTGATAATGATTACTGTATTAAATTGATTGAATGGATGAACGCTAAAGGTGATATGCCAGATAAATGTGAAGCAATCTATTATGAGGTATCGGGATGCTTAAAGTTTTAACTAATAATGGTTTAAAATTTTGTAACGATCAAATCATTAAAGATAGAACTAATTTTAAGGGGTGGTATTGTCAGCAGACAAATTATATCATTGACGCCGCTTGGTGGGAAGTAGGTACTGCAGTTTGTAGAACTCCTTATCCAGTTTCTATAGATGAATATTCAGGACCTAAAGCGATCATATGTCCTAATGATAATTGCTTCTGTGGAACTGATATAGCAATGCCGAAAGGTAAAACTGAAGATCATTTATTAATGCTTCACAACATGAAAACGAAAGATAAATTAGAACCTGAAGATAAAATTTATGCCATAGATAGTGATGAGGGTAGAGTGGTTGATTATTATACTGATCGAAAATGTAATTTCAGTTGTTCTTATTGTGATCCACGGAGTCATAATTATACTGGAGAATTAACATCATTAGAAAGAATGAAAGAAGCGTGGACAAAAGTTAATCCTCAGAATGTTTCTAAAATAAATATTTCGGGAGGAGAATCAACATTAATTCCACACTACTTAGATTTTGTAAAGTGGTTAAAGCAACGAGAACCTCAAGCTATAATATGGACTTTAACTAATGGTACCAGGCAAGTACCTTATTTAAGAGAACTTAATAGATATTCATTATTAAATTTTTCAATACATCCTGAATTTATTAATGATAGATATATTGATAAGATAGAAAGATTTTGTGAGGAAATACAATTACCTTGTAAAATGAAAATAATGTATCTACCAAAATTTGAAGGTTCTGTAGATAAGATTTATAAAAGATTCAAAGACAAATTTAAAAAACTTTATGTGAAGACTGTACCTTTATGGGATATGCATAATAATATGAAATTAATGAATTATACACCTGAACAATTTGAATTTATTCATGCGACTCAATGAAGAAGACTTTACAAAGATACCTTGGCAGGATATTGAAGCTCTTGGTACAAAGACAATGTTGTATCGAGATACGTTTACAATATCTTGGCTATTAGGTAGATTTTGTAATTATAAATGTTCTTATTGTTGGCCATATGCTAGAGCAGATAAGAAGGATCATAGGCCAACTGAGTTATGTATTAAGACAATTGATGAAATAAAAAGGCAAGCAAGAGATCATGGATTCAATTCTTTTAATTGGTCTTTGTCTGGAGGTGAACCAACCTTTCATCCTGGCTACTTAGATATATTACAGTATCTTGCAGACGATGAAAGCAATTGTAGAAGACAAAGAATACATATGACTTCAAATTGTTCTCGTAATATGAAGTGGTTTGAGACGTATGTCAAATATGCTCAAAAGTTTGATAAAGCTTCTATAACAGCTTCAGCTCATTTTGAGCATTTAAATACACAAGATAAGATAGCTAATTTTGCTGATAAATTAGTTTATCTTCAAGATAATGGAATTAGAATAACAATTAATATGGTTATGGTACCAGAAAGATTCTGGGTATTAACAGACCATGTTTTATATTTTAAAGAAAGAGGTATTCATACTACTTTAAAGCCTCAATCAAATCCAACAGCGACAAAAGTTGTAGATGGATATACACAAGGACAGTTAGATATTCTACATAATGATTCTAAAACATCTGATCGTGAGATAGATTTAATAGATTCAATAGGAAATATATATGAACTGGACCAAGCTGAAAGATTTAACGCCTTTAATTTTAATGAATTCAAAGGCTGGATTTGCTCGTCAGGTTTTCGTAGTTGCATTATACGCGAGCCTTGTGGGAGCATTAAGCGGTCATATTCTTGCAGTGATGACCCTTTAGGTAATATAGAAACAGGATTTAAATTATTCGATAAACTTATGCCTTGTATTACTAATAACTGTGTAAGTTCAGCGGATAGTAAAATACCTAAACGTAAGCCAGAAAGTAATTATCCGTTATGGAAAAATTAAAAAACTTCTGCGCATTACCTTTTACTCAATTTACTGTCTCATCATTTAATGAGTATCAGTTATGTTGTGATAATTTGGGTCAATCAGGTATGTTCAGTGATAGACATTCTATCTTAGAATATTTTAATTCTGATTACATGAATGAGAAAAGAAAGTCTTTTTTAAATGATGAAAGATTAGCTATATGTAATGCTTGTTGGAAGAGAGAAGATAAAGGTTTACCTTCTAGAAGAATTTTAAGTTTAGATAGTGATTATAAAGAACAGGTAAACAAATATAAACAAGGATTAGATCTTGTTCCTAACCATCCTGTTTTTAAAATTAAATTTGGTAATCTATGTAATCTTAAATGTATAATGTGCGGGCCTCAATCTTCATCTGCATGGGCTCAACATAAAGAAAAGCATAATGAAGGTACTTGGCCAATTTATGAAAATACGTTTAATGAACAAACATATGATGATCTAAAACAAATATTACCTAATGTAAGGCGTATTATTATTTCAGGTGGCGAACCTTTAATGAATGATAGGTATTATGATTTTCTTGAATGGCTTATTGGTCATAAGTTTGCTAAAAAATTAAAAATTTCTACCCTTACTAATGCTACTAAAATACCTGATCATATATTTCAATATAAGAAAGCTTTTAAGCGTTTATCGTTTATGGTGTCAGTTGATGGTATAGGAAAGAAGGATGAATACATTAGAACAGGTACTGTTTGGAAAAAGAAGAAAGAGAATATTTTTAAATTGCAACAAAGTTATGTAGTTGGATTTGAAGTAACGGTACAAACATTGAATATTGGTTACTTAGATACTATACAAGGATATTTAAAAGATAATTTTGGAAGTATGTCTCCTTTAACAAATATACTAGTAACTCCAAAATATTTTGATCCTACTTGTTTACCAGAAGATATAAAACAACTTTATTTAAGCAAGACAACAAAACATATTCCTAAACGAGTTACCAACTTATTAAAAACTTCAACAAAAGATAAATCATTTTATGAAGGCTTAAAATTTCTTAAATTATGTGATAAAAGAAATAATACAAATTTCTTAGATGAATGGCCTGAATTTAAATATCATGTATAGCCCAGATCAAATAAAACATATTCATTTAGAACCAACTCAACGTTGTCAAGCTGCTTGTCCTATGTGTGATAGGACTAATAATAATCATATCAAAAATGCTGAATTATCTTTAAATGATTTTATGAGTATGGTGGATATTGATTTTGTAAAGCAATTAAATTCTTTGCTAATGTGTGGTAATCATGGCGACCCTATTGTATCAAATTCTACATTAGATATTTTAAGATATCTTAGAGTTAATAATCCTGATTTACATTTACAAGTAACTACTAATGCAGGAGCTAGAGATGCTGATTGGTGGAAAGAATTAGCTTTTATTTTAGGTGGAAGAGGTAAGGTTCAATTTAGTGTTGATGGGCTAGAAGATACAAATCATTTATACAGAGTAAATGTTAATTGGAAAAAGATTGAAGAAGCAATGGATGTATTTACTCAAGCAGGAGGAAAAGGTGTTTGGGTTTACTTAGTATTTGAACATAATGAACATCAAGTTGAAGAAGCTGAGCAAATGGCTAAATTATTTGGGTTTAAGTTCGTAAGGAAAAAGACCGGAAGGTGGGTACAGAGCTATAAAGGTAAGAAGATTGATAAAAAGGTAACTACCAAAGGGAATGAGATTAAACCAGCTACAAAGCCAGAGCATCAGAATAAGAGCGTGAATAAATATGATAGATTGGTTAAGACTCATGGTTCCTTTCAAGAGTATTTAGATCAAACTCCTATTAAATGTAAATCACTTATAACTAACGAAATATATATTAGTGCTGAAGGTCTTGTAACCCCTTGTTGTTGGACTCATGGTCGTTTTTATAAAGCATATCAAAAGATAGGCGAGAACCAAATCTGGTCTTTTGTTGATGATGTAAAAAATATAAATGCACTTCACACTCCGTTAAGAGATATTATAGAAGGTGGCTTTTTCAAGAAGCTAGAAGCAAGTTGGAATTTACCTTCTTGTTCTGATGGTAAATCTGTTGTATGTGCTGAAAAATGTGGTTCAGGTTTTGATGCTTTTAGAGATCAATGGATATGACAAATTTTTATTGTTTGAAATGGGGTACAAAATATAATAGGTTATATGTAAATAGGTTGTTCAATTCATTAAAGGAAAATTATGACTATCCTTTTAGCTTTACTTGTCTTACTGATAATCATGTGGGTCTTAATAAAGATATTATCATAGATACAATACCTACAGATTTTAAGCAATTTCCAAGAACTCAAATATTCACATCTGAAAAGATGTGTTACTTTAACAGGTATAAAAACATACCAGGCCCTAAAGCTTGGTTTGATTTAGATATATTAATACAGAATAATATAACAGAGCTTATTAATAAAGAGAAAAAGAAAGTAACGTTTATATGGAATTATTGGCGTAATGAAGAATCTCACAAAACAAATTATGGTTGGATGACAACTCCAATTAATTCTTCTTTTGTAGCTTGGCAAGATGATATTGGTGTTGATATGTATGAAAGATTAGTTAAACATAAAGAAAAAGCTTTTTGGACTTACCCTTCATTTGACAAATACTTATTTTATCAAGAACATAGAAAAGGTAATATAAATTTTTGGCATCCAGGTATAGTATACAATTATAATATAGGATGTAAATATCCAGATGACTTAAATCCTACAGAATATAGACCTGATTATAAGATTTGTCTTTTTAATACTTCTCATAAACAATGGGCTAAACCTAATGAAACTCATATAGAGTTACATGAAGCAACAGGTTGGGCTTATGATAAGTGGGTTAGTTATGATTGAGTTTGATAAATTTGCATCTGATATATTAAAGAATGGAAATGCGAATGCATATGATGTTTTATGGTATTCGGTACCAGATACAAGACGTCATAATGTTAGTGCTGCTAATAATCGATACAATATAAAATTGAATGATAGGATTCATAACCTTGTTCTTGATTATTTTGATGAGGAAGATTTGAATATTGTATGCTCTTGGTATATGAATTATCACGTTGATAAATTAGAAAAATTAGGTTATAATATATCGTATTATGATTCAGATCCTTATATATGCGAAGATTGCGAACTTATAGGTAAGGTATCTAATGTGGATGTTATTTTTGATAGAGTGAGGTTTAAGGGCCCTATCATACATAAATTTTGTGAGGATACTTACCCTATCGGAAAAATACATAAAGGAAAATTTATATTAGCTGGTTGTAATAAAAAAAGATTGCATATATGTAATCCTATTGAATCTACCTGGCAATTAATAGAACAGAATGAGATCAAATCAGTTATCTATGAAGAAGAATATGAATTTCAAAAAGTTAAATATTCAATAGTAGTAGGATGTTCATAAAAGATATTAAAAAAGCAGAAGTTGATTTAAAACTTCTTAATAGAGATAGACGAGTAAATGTTGCTGAGACAGAAAAACTTCAGCGTATGATAGATAGGAAAAAGAGACATCTTGATCAACAAGTTATAGATGATACAGGATCATATGAAAAGAATAAAGTAGATATAGAAAATGTTATAGAATGGTCTCCTTATATGAAAGTAAAAAGATTCTTAGATGAGTCTTTTCCTGAATATTCTTCTAGTCTTTTAGATTCTATTTCTGATGGCCAATATGAATCTAAAAAATGGATGAGTGAGATTTTAAAATATTGGAAGTTTGGATCTAAAGAACCTTGGAAAATTGAAATAGCCGGTTCTTGGTTTGGGTGGCCCTTCATTGAATTATTAGAAGAGTGTGTTACAAAAATAGAGAGTATTGACTTATATGATATAGATGAAGTTTGCCATGAAGTAGTTAGAAAATACATATATCATTTCAAACCAAAATACAAAATAAATCAATATCATGATTTTTTTGAAAGAGGTGATGAAAGGATTAGACATATGATTATTTGTACGTCTTGCGAGCATATGCCAGATATTGCTACTATGAAAGAGTATTATAAAGATACCCCTAAACCAATTCTTGCTCTTCAAAGTAATGATTATGTTGATTTAAGAGAGCATGAAAATTGTGTTGAAAGTTATTCTGAATTAGCTCAAAAAAATGAAATAGAAAACGTTATGTATCAGGGTGAAAGAGATTTTGGATTTTATAAAAGATTTATGGTAATAGGAACATGGTAAAAGAATTTCGTAATTCTTACTATTATAAAGTTTTTAAATTTATAAGAAATAATTTTCCAGAGTATGAAGAGAGCTGGTGTGATTCTATCTCAGATGATCAGTACCAATCTAAAGAATGGTTATGTAATGTTTTAGACGATTTAAAAGTTACTGAAACAGATAATGTTAAAAGATATTGTCAAGATGCAGGAGTTGCTGGCTGGAAGTATCCCCTTTTAATTGATATAGTCGGATCTTGGCTTGGATGGCCATTAATAGAAATGATTCATCAATTTACTAAGGGTAGAATAACTCAAATTGATTGTTATGATATTGATGAGACTTGTCAAAAAATAATGGCTCAATATAAGAATATGTTTAAGCCAAATTATGAAGTAGTTCAACATGATGATTATTTTGAAAGAAAAGATGTAAGAAGAAGACATTTTGTTATATGTACATCGTGTGAACATATGGATGATTTCTGGCCTTATAGGCAATGGTATAAAGGTAACCCTTTTGTATGCTTACAATCAAATAATTATTTAGAATTACCCGAACATATAAACTGTGTAGAGAGTGTTGATGAACTTATTGAAAAAAATAAATTAAAAAAGATATGGTTTAAAGGTGAAAGAGATTTTAAAACTTATAAACGTTTTATGGTAATTGGACAATGGCAATGAAATACGAATACAACTATGAAAACGCAACTGAGAAAAGAGCATCTCAGGAAAAGTACGGCAGACTAGATATACCACATGATGCCCCGGAAAAGCATCCTGAACATTTATGGCAACATAATCATTTACAAATGTTACAACGTCATGCATTAAATGGTGATGTAGAAAAATGTAAAGAAATGTTAGCAGAACTGCCTGAGTATCAAGTTGAAGATACAATTGAAATATTAAAAAAATCTGTTAGAGAACACGGCAGAGAGATTGAATTGTAATGAAATATGCTGTTGCATGTATATGTGTAGGTGATAAGTATAAAGTTTCTGATATTAAAATATTAGAACGAATGGTATTTCAAAATACTACCTATGATATAAATTTTAGAGTATTTGATGAGCCACTATTACCTAAGTGGTGGACTAAAGTTTTATATCATTCACCAATAATAGAACCATTTGAAGAAGAAGTTGTTTTAGCTTTTGATTTAGATGTTGTTATAAAAGGAAATATAGATTCATTATTTGATTGGGTAGAGCAACAAGACTATTTGTGCGCTCCATGGGCAAGATGGAGAGAGCATATGGACGACTTTGAATATCAAAGAGATAATAATATTCATTGTACGCCTTATAATTCTTCTATATTAGGATGGCGTCCAGAAACTGCTTTAAAAGTATGGGAAGAATTTGAATTTGAAGATATAGAAATGTATAAAGGGTTTGATACTTACCTTTGGATGAAAAGATTAGATCCTATTCGAATACCTGATCATTTTTATTATTCTGCTCATTTTGAGCAATATAAAGAATTAGATTATCCAATCGTTCTTTTTAATAAAGGACAAAGTATTGGCTTAGAAAAGCACGAAATTACGTCTAAGGTACCATGGGTTAATAAATATAGATAAGGTTGTAGATATAATTAATAGCTAGACAGGACCTGGGTGCGAATCCCAGCTCCTCCACCATTTAAACAGAGAGAGATGAATGATACAGGGCGCATTGCGATGTGGATTGCTTTTATCGGTGTGATCATTGTATTATTAGAAATTCTAGAACTCGCTGTTTAATTGGGGGGAGAGCTAGATATCGACTGGTAGTGAAAAGATTAAGGAGACCTAAGGGTGGTAACCTATAACCGATAAAAAGTAACCGCAAACAATAGCGATTATTATTCAGCAGGAATGGCGTTGGCTGCCTAGTTGCTGATGGGTTTTTAGGGTATGTACCTCGAAACAGAAACAACCCTTCAACACTCTTACTTGGGAGAAAAAATGTGCGATAATGAACATTGCCACTGCGAAAATTGTACTTGTGATCCATGCGAGTGCTCACCAGATAATCCTTGTGGTTGTGATGATGACTCAGTAGCTGGAATTTAATGGCAAGAAATAAAATTTTAGAAATGTATAGAGCTGATACTTTAGTATCAGATGATGACTGTACTTGTCAAATAGAAGGCCGGAAAGAAAAACATATTTGTTGTGGTAAACCGTGTAATTATAAAGCAAGAACGAGAAGTGTTAAAGAAGCATTCTTTGCAGGTACATTAAAGATGAACAGGTTTCTCGAACAAAGTTTAAAAGAAAGGTATAATGGCTGATTACAAAAATGACGAACCATGTGAATTCGTTTATAGAGTTGAAACAGTTTCAAAAGTAGTTGATGGTGATACATTAGATTGTGTATTTGATTTAGGGTTTGACGTTATGGTAAAACATCGTGTAAGGATGCTAGGTATTGATACTCCTGAATCAAGAACAAGACATAAGAATGAAAAGGTATATGGAAAGCTGTCCAAAGCTGCTCTCAAATCATGGGTACATTGGGCAATTAACGATGATAGAGATGATATAGATATTCAAATTAGATGTCCAGAAGCAGATAGTCGTGGTAAGTTTGGAAGAATTTTAGGTGAAGTTTGGGTTAATTGTAATGCAGAAGGTGAACATGGCGGATGGACAAATGTAAATAAATGGTTATGTGAAAACGGCCATGCTGTAGGATATTGGGGACAAAATAAAGATGATGTTAAAGGTGAGCATTGGAAGAATAGAGAATTGTTAGCCGAGCAAGGTAAGCAAGAACTCCTTCCATGGGATGATAATTAATAACGTGTTCTTCATTAGCGCACCATTTGGAAATCATCTTCGTTTCAAAAACGCTATATCTGTAACAGGCTCGTGGACATTACAATCGCGACCAGGTAGATTAATTCAAACTCTTAGAACATTACGACCTATTCGTAAAGGATGGATTAATAAGATTGGATTAAGAAATCCAGGTATTCTACATGGTCTTAGAAAACATAAAGCGAATCAAGTTCTTAGTTTAGCACATATTGATTCTGATGATTGGGTATTGTTACATGATTTAGTTCCAAGAACAGATAATGTTGAAATTAATATTTCTTGCCCTAATACCATGCCTTGGCCTACTCCAAAATTTACTCAAGAATTTCCATTATGGGAAGGTTTTTCTTTATGGCCTAATAAACATAGAACTTGGTGTATTTGTAAAATTCCTCCAACATATTCAAAAAGAGAAATAGATGATGTTATTGCTCTCGGATATAAACAAATACATACATCAAATACTTTACGGGTTCGTGAAGGTGGTATAAGCGGAAAAGAATTAATCCCTTACACAATTAAAAATCTTGATTATATAAAAAAAGAACACCCTAATGTTGAAGTAATAGCAGGTGGCGGTGTTTATGATAAAGAGGTAATAAATATGTACATGGATCATGGTGCAGATCATATAAGTATAGGCACTGTTTGTTTTAAACCTTGGAAAGTAAAGGGGTTGATTGAAAGCGTTCGCTGAAGTATCTGGTTATTACGAATCAAATTCGTATCAAGGGCAAAATGAAGTTTTTATGATACGTAGTTTTGAAAGCCCTCCTATCATTTTATCAGGTCCATTATTTAAGAGAGTTTTTGAGCTTACAGAGAAAGAAGCTCTCCATTCAATTAGTTTAAATGATCTAAAAACTAAATTTCCTAAAGTCCAAGGAAGAGCAAAACAAATCTCTACCTTTACCCAAATACAATCTCATTCTGATTTTTGGAAAGGTGGAATAGGTGATGAAGATAGAGTTGGAGGTCTATTGTTACATGTTCAAGGAAACGTAACAGGCCAATTCAATCAAGATATGTATACCGAAATATTGAGAGGCGGTAGACGTGTTATAATGTTAAATGATGATACTATTGAAGAGCAAGAATTTGAAGATGAATTAAAAGGTCTTCAGTCTGATCTTAGAAAATTAGTTCATGAAATTTTTAAAAAGAAATTAGGGATTACACCTGATAAAGTTTTGTCTTTTTCTGATATCAATTATCCTCAAAATATGAGAGAAGCAGAATTAGATGGAAGACAAAAAGCAACTCTTATTAAAAATTATATTGATGGAATGGAAAAGCTTCTGAAGAGTAAGAAGTACAAGGAAGCTGTTTCAGATATGATGTTTGATATGATTGCTGTTGGCGATTATGAGTATAATGAAATAACTATGGAAAGAGTAAAATTGCTTGCAATTTATGTAACAAATCCGGATATAGATCGGGATGATGTTGATGAGCTAAGAAAGCAATTTAAAGTTCCAGTTTATCCAGATGCGTCACGATCGCAAATTGATCAAGTATTAAAACAAATAAATTTGTAAAAAATACTTGATATCTTGTTGAAAAGATTATATAATAATACTATTGAAATTAAATAAATCCGCGTAAGGAAGGAATATGAGTTATCAGAAAACAAAAGTAGATGACTCTCTAGGTTCTGAGATTGAATCTCATCTTAGAAGTTTAGGAGTTAGTACCCCCACAATCCCAACAACTACAACCCGCCAACAAAAAATAGACATCGTTGAAGAAAATGTAAGAAGTATTCTTGAAACATTAGGATTAGATCTTACAGATGATTCTTTAATGGATACTCCTAAACGAGTAGCTAAAATGTATGTCAATGAAATTTTTTGGGGATTGGATCCAAAAGCATTTCCAAAATGTACAACTGTTGAAAATAAAATGAATTATAGTGAGATGGTTTTAGAAAGAGGTATAAGCGTATCATCTTTTTGTGAACATCATTTTCAGCCTATTTGGGGTAAAGCAACTGTTGCTTATATACCTAGAGAAAAAGTTCTAGGTTTAAGCAAGATGAATAGAATTGTAGAATACTTTTCACGCAGACCTCAAGTACAGGAAAGATTGACAGAACAGGTTGCAGCTGCTATGAAATTTGTTTTACAAACAGAAGATGTAGGGGTATTAATTGATGCAGAACATTTTTGTGTAAAATGTAGAGGTGTTGAAGATACAGGGTGTAGTACAGTAACGAGTAAAATATGTGGAGATTTCATGGATGACCCACAAGTAAGGATGGAGTTTTTAAGTTTAGCAAAATAGGAGATTATGAAGACATTTCATGAAGCACCAAATAGTTGTTTCGAAAGAGTACAACAAATTACAGATGGTGATTATTGTCTAGTTCATTTGTATGATGAGAATGAACAATATAAAGAACATTTTGATAATGCAGTTAGAAAAGGTAGAGAAGTTATTTTAGATAATTCAATATTTGAATTAGGTACAGCATTTGATTCTCAAGATTATTTACAAAAAATTAAAGAGCTAAATCCAACATGGTATATCATACCTGATGCTTTAGAAGACTGTGATCAAACTTTACAAAATTTTTGGAGTTGGCAGGAAGCAGAAGGTCTAGAACTTGATAGAACTTATACTGGTGGTTTTGTTAAGCCAAAATCTATAGGTGTAGTTCAAGGTAAGACCTGGGATGAAATGGTTCAATGTTATAATGAAATGGTTCATGAAGCTGACATGGTAGCTTTTTCTTTTGATTTGAGCCATTATACAGAAATGGCTAATGAAGAAGCTGAAGATACTCATCATGAATTTAAAAAAGAATATCTATGGATGATAGGTAGACAACTTTTTATAAAAAGAATGATTAATGAAAAGATCATGAATCCAGATATGCAACATCATTTATTAGGTTGCGGCTTACCTCAAGAATATCAAGCGTATAAAAATAATAAAATGATTTATTCTGTTGATACATCTAATCCTGTTATATTTGGATTAAATAAAATAAAATATAATAATATAGGAATGAATCATAAAATATCAACAAAACTATTTACATTGATCAATTCAGAAGTGAATGATGAGCAATGGGAATGTATTGAATATAATATTAAGAAATTTAAGGAATGGACTGGATAGCAATTTATTCTCAAACTGGTTCAGAGATAGAACAAATATCATATGAGTTAGGTAAAAATCCTATAAAGATTTTTTCTGATCGAGAAAATTCAAAAAGATCAAAATGGGTTCAAGAGCGGACTACTATATGCTCAAAAGAAGAAATTGAAACAAATATTCTTTTAAATAAAAATAAGCTAATAACTTTACATGGTTATTTAAGAATCGTTTCTGAAGATGTTTGTAAACAACATAGCAACATTTATAACGGTCATCCTGGTTTAATTACAGAGTATCCTGAACTAAAAGGAAAAGATCCTCAAAAAAAGATCTTGCAATCCGATAAGGAATATAGTATAATAGGTAGTGTTATTCATAAAGTTATACCAGAAGTAGATTCCGGTGAAATTATTATTTCATATTCTGTAGAGAATAATTGTAAAACAGAAGATGAAGTATTTAATGAACTGAGGAAGACATCTATGGAATGTTGGATAGATTTTTTTCGAAAATTGAGTCTTCGAAGACTTGATTTTAATAATAGGAAGGTATGAGAATAGGATTAAGTGGTACTCAGTCTACAGGGAAAACTACACTACTAAATGTCTTAAGATCTGAACGAATATTTAAAGATTATCAAGTAAACGATGAAGTTACTAGATGGGTAAAAAGTTTAAATATTGAAATTAATGAAGCGGGTTCAGATAAGAGTCAAGAACTTATAATGATGAAGCATCTATGGAATGTTATAATGTATGATAATATGATTACAGATAGAACAGCTTTAGATGGCTTAGTGTATTCAAAATGGCTTTTTTATAATGAAAAGATTACTGAAACAATGATGAATAGAGTAGAACATTCATTTCAGAAAATAATAGAATTTTATGATCATATATTTTTTCTTTCACCAGATTTTCCTCTTGAAGATGATGGAGTTAGATCTACAGATGAACAATGGAGAGAAGAAATACATGATATGTTCTTACAGGAAATAGAAGCGGGTAAAGTTACAGTAACACCGTTATTCGGTTCTGTTACTGATAGAGTTTTTCAAATCCTCGATAAGATAGAGAAATAAAATGAATATAGAAGAAATTGCCAGTAAACATCTAGGTAAAACATCTGATGGAAGTACCATGGCAAGGTATGAGACGCCTGATGAATATGATTCTGATTTACTTGTAGCAATTCCGAGAAAGTTAAATCGTAAAGCTTACGATATAGATGATGAGAAGCTACCTTTTGGTGGTTATGATACTTGGAATTGCTACGAGACATCTTTTATGTTAGAGAATGGTTACCCAGTGAGTGGTGTTTTGAAAATATGTGTTCCAGTAAATTCACCTAATATTACTGAAAGTAAATCTCTTAAATTATATCTGAACTCTTTTAATATGCAAAAGATGGGTAACTCTCTTCATTCTGCTATTAATAAATTTGAAGCAATTGTACAATCAGATGTAGCAATGTGTGTAGGTTCTGCTGTTACAGTTCACTTTCATACAATGTTTGATAAAGGAAGAGAGAAGTTTCCAGTAAGCAAAAAATATATTACATTAGAACAAATATTAGATTTTGAAAATATTAAGTTTTCTGAGTATGCAGAAAATCCTCATATTTTAATATCCAAGGCTGATCCAAAATCAGAACATAGATATACAACTAATATTTTGAGATCTAATTGTAGAGTAACGAATCAACCTGATTGGGGTGATGTTTTCATTTATACTAAAGGCGATTATTCAGTTGAACCTGCTACTCTGTTACAGTATCTTGTATCAATGAGAACAGAGAATCATTTTCATGAAGAGATTGCTGAATGCATTTATAAGAGGTTACATGATTTATTTCCTGAACCAGTTGAAATAGGTGTACTTTGTTTGTATACTAGACGAGGAGGTATTGATATTAATCCTATGAGATGTAGTAAGTATAGTATCATGGAAACTGAATTTGAAAAAATATGGAACGTATTTTCACAACATGGTAAAACAATGCGACAATGAGAGATTCTAACGTACAAAAAGTAATTGACTCTTTTAAATACAGAGAAGAAAGAGGAATGCGAAAATATGGTGTTAATACAGATAGAACTGATTTAAATACCATTGAATGGTTACAGCATCTACAAGAAGAATTGATGGATGCCTGTGTTTATGTTGAAAAACTAAAAACGGAATTAGATGATGAATTTAAGAGAAGCAAGAAATAAACTTCCAGAAGTTAAAGAAAATGTTGCAGTTATACTATCAGGTGGTATGGATAGTTCTATTGTAACAATGATGCTAGCTCGACATTATGGTCCAGAAAAAGTATTTGCTTTAACTTTTAACTATGGTCAGAAGCAATATAAAGAATGTGAGAAAGCTAAAGATCTATGTAGAGAATTAGGTGTACCACATAGGCAATTAGATATAGGTTATTTTGGACATTTAGTACAACCTATAAGTGCTAATATTTCTGGCAGTGATGTTGAGATGCCTACAATAAAAGATGTATTAGGTGACCCTCAACCTCCAACATATGTACCGTTTAGAAATATGATGCTGTTAAGTAATGCATGTGCATTTGCAGAAGTAGTAAAAGCAGAATATATATTCTGTGGTCTTCAAGTTCATGATGAATATGGGTATTGGGATACAAGTCAATCTTTTGTAGATGCACTTAATGGAATCACAGCTTTAAATAGAACATTTAAGACAAAGATAATCGCTCCTTTTTCATTACTAAGTAAAACAGAAGAATTGAAAATATGTAAAGAGTTAGGAACATTTAATCTATTAGAACACACTTTAACATGTTACGATCCAGATGATGAAGGGCGTAGTTGTGGTAGATGCCCTTCTTGTTCAGAAAGAATAAAAGCTTTCGCAAATATCAAAGAAACAGATCCAATACCCTATCAAGCTAATTATAGAAAAGGGGACTAATGTGCAGCATTTCTGCAAGTAAAGATAAAGAAGTTTTATTAAAGTTAATAGAACTAAACAGATATAGAGGTGAAGAATCTCATTCAGTTACAACATATCTTCATCAAGAAGATTGTGAAGAAGGGTGTGACGGTTTTCATCTCAAAACTCAATTAAAACAATATGGCCCTTTAAATGTAGAGTCGTTAGATGGTGAATGGGATTATTGTATTGTCCATCAACAAGCTCCTACATCAAAGGAAGTTAATAATACTGATTTAGCTACAGGAAAATTTATTCATCCCGCTCAAAAAGAAAAATCTTATTTGTGGCATAATGGTATTATCAAAGAGGGTAAATTCGAAGGTGATTGGGATACCGAATGGCTATTTGATCAAACTTTAAATGAAAGTTTAAGTGAAGTAGATGGTACATTTGCTTGTATGTTAAATCATGATAACGATATGTTTATATTTCGTAATGAAATTAGCCCTTTATTTAAAGACGGGTCTTCTTTCTCTTCAACTAAGTTTGAAGGTTCTGAGCCAGTAATTCCAAATAAAATGTGGAAGTTAGATTACGGAACAGGAGTTTTAGAAGAAATGTGGAAATTTGAAACGAAAGAAAATCCTTATCATTTTGGAGAATAATGTTTATACACCCTATAAATGCTTCTACGGAAGTAACTAACATCGATGATTCCATGATACAACCTAATACTATTGACCTTAGAGTTAATAGAGTTTTTAAAATAGGTGGTGGTCCAATGCACATGGATGAAAATACAAAAAAGCATAGAAAGTCTATTGAAGTATTACCTGATGAAGAAGGTAATTATGTTCTCGATCAAGGCATTTGTTATGAAATTCAATCTAATCAAAATGTAGAAATTGCAGATGGTGAGATTGCTATTGTACTTGGTAGAAGCACTTTTAATCGAAACGGCGTTTTAATTATTAGTTCAGTTTACGATTCAGGTTTCAAAGATTATGCAAGTGCTACTTTGTATAATATTGGAGGAGAAACGACAGTTAAACCTAATACTCGATTTGCACATTTGATTGTTGCAAAAGCAGAAGCACTACATAAATATGATGGAGACTATGGCGAAAAAAGTTGATATTGAAAAAGAATCAATGATTAAAATGTTGACACCTGAAACATTTAATTTAGATGTTAAACAGTTGTCAGCTAAGATGCCTGTAATGGATGCAATTTTATTCTATTGTGAGCAAAATAAATTAGAATATGAGACTGTTGCATCGTTAATATCTACAGATTTAAAAAGATTATTGCGTAAAGAAGCAGAAGAATTAAACTTTATACCAACAACATCTAAGTTACCTATAAATGTTTAAAAAAATAAAAGAGAGTTGGGAAAATATTTGGCTACCTCGAATTCAAGAAGGTAAGACAAAAATTGAATTAGAACGAGATAAACATTACGAAACCAGATGGGTTTGGTATCATACTCTTCTTGCTTTAGAACTATTTGTTATAATAATTATATTAATAGGAATTTGGTGGAAATTATAGTATCAATAGAAAATGAGAAATCTTTTGCACTTACAGGTGAGTTAGTAGATTACGTTAGTGGATTTAAAGTTAATCATATGATGTGGCCACGCGTAAAAGACATAGCCAATAAAATAGGATTAGAATTATTCGTAGATTTTAAGCTCTGGGATACACCAAACACTATGAAGACTGTAATAGAAAGTCTCATAGAAAGCGGAGCTACTATGGCAACCGTTAGTACTTATAATAATCCCGCCGCACTAAAAGCAATATCTGAATATAAAGATGATATAAAACTCTTAGGAGTAACTTATTTAACATCTTGGGCTGATAAAGAACAGTATGAAATATGTCAAGAAATGCAACCCATTATGTGGAGAAGACATCTTAAAAGAATGCATGAATATAATTTTGCTGGGGTGATTAGTAGCGCTCATGATATTAAAACAATTAGAGAATGGGGTGATAAAGATCATGAATTGTTGAATATTTGTCCAGGTATA
>VTLG01009209.1_pt1 | contig 106305 bp, 113 predicted proteins | sample 4694571 | NCBI WGS metagenome assembly VTLG01 (sample SAMN12604809, study PRJNA352737) | marine metagenome | biome: ENVO:00000447; feature: ENVO:00000209|ENVO:00000569|ENVO:01000036; material: ENVO:00002151; isolation source: viral sequences binned using virsorter ... | reverse complement strand
GGAGGCATAAGATTTTGTTACTAGCCAAGTCAACCTCATCGAGTAACAAGATTGCTCCTCGTTCAAGTGCTTCAATGACAGGTCCGTTATGCCAAACTGTTGCCCCATCAACAAGGCGAAACCCACCAATAAGATCGTCTTCATCTGTTTCAATAGTAATGTTTACACGAATCAATTCTCTCTTTAATTGAGCACATGCTTGCTCCACACCAAAGGTCTTACCATTACCTGATAGACCAGTAATGAATGTAGGATAAAACTGCTTTGACTGTATTACTTTCTTCACATCATTAAAAGAACCAAACTTAACAAATGTTGAATCAGATTCTGGAACAAGATTTTGGAGAAGAGTTGGTTGAACAGCAGGAGCACTGAAAGACTTCTCAATGTTCTGTACTGCTTTAGTGGTAACTTCAAGATTCCACTTACCACGACCTACTTTAAATTTTTCAATTTTTTTGGTGACAGTTTGATAAGCAATATCATTCATAGCACAGAACCCCTTTACGTCTGCAGCTGTGAACTCTTTACCATACGTACTTCTCAATCCATCAATGATTTCTTCACGAGTCATTTTGATTTCAAACATAAGTGGTTCGTTTTGTTGAACCTATTATAATGCAAAAAAACCTCCTGTACTAGGAGGTTGTGACAGTTTGTATTCTGGTTCTCTTGGATCTATTCTTGGATCCCAGTAAAAGAATTGCATGTCTGATAACCGACAATGCATTAAAGGTCTATTTAACTTCATTTTGTTTCTTAAAAAATTCTCCTAAAGATGATTGTAACTGACCTTCATTTTCTTTAGGATCCAACTTATGATAACCATTTCTTTTTTTCCATTGCCCATACATTGCTTGCATCATCCATGATTGAGCAAGACTCTTAGGGCCGTCCATCAATAATTCTACCTGCTTACCTGTATGGTAAGGTATAGATTCTTCTCTCCAATTGGAGTCATCATAAAGTTTTTTATCCATAAGTAAAAGTCTTTCCTTTGATTTGTGATTGACCTTCTGGGTTTTTACCTTGCGGTTTAAATTTACCCAATTTAATATTTTTCTTTTTGCCTAGCCCACCTTTCCTAGTTGCGGATAGTGTACCAGTTTTTTTCGTTTGTGTCAATACCGAGTCTTGTCCATACTTCTTACCTAGTGACTTAACTGCTTTCTTAAATGCTCTCTTACCCTTCTTTCCAGAACTGACAACATGACTTCTTTCCTTTACTCTCTTCTCCTTACCATCATCACCCTTCTCTACATATGAACCAGTTACCTTTGTAGCACCAGGCAATCCCTTACCTTTTATATCACGATCTAATTGTTTTGCTCTTGCACGATTTTCCTTTGCAGACTTATCTGCTCTGGATGCTGACATCGTAGCAATACCACCTTTATCTGATTTACTTTTAATTCTACTAAGGCTGCTTTCGTTAAGAAATTCCCTGAAACTCTTCATTATTGATGACACTATTACTGTAATATTTATTCTTCTTTATTCTTAACTGAATTCCATGAAGTTCTAAAAGTGAGATCTTTGTATCAGTCATTTCCTCACTATAAAAAATAAGAGGTTGTTTGGTACAGTCTCCACTCATTCTTCTCCCTCCTCTACTATAGTCTGATAATACTTAAGTTTTCTCCTAAGCATTGTAACTTCTTGTAAGAGTTGTTCATTCTCCTCTTCAAGAATCTCTATATGATCTTGGTAAATGATTACGCTCATGTGATTATTTAAACATTTAATAATTGCTTTATATTAATATTTTGTTACAAATTAACTCTGACTCCTACTACAAAAATCTTTTTTGATTCGGAAGTTAACTCAGCTTCATGAACTAATAAAGATGAAAAACACACTCCATTACCTTTTATCGGAGATATTTCTACTTTTGTTTTATCACTTCTATCAGTATCATGACCTTGTTCTTTATTAAGATAAAAAATAGTTTTTCCTTTATCACAGGTATTTAAATAAATTATCACTACAAAATCTTCTACATGTGCATGATTATGAGGTTTAACATAACCCCCTTCTTTATAATCAAAAATATGTTGAAAATAAAGATCAACTTTTTCAGGAGAAAGATTTAATAGATTAGAAATATTATTTAAAAGTACATCACTAATAAATTGTTTATATTCTTTATCGTCCCAGTCTACTAAATTATGAGTGAACCGTCCTGTATCAGAAATGTAAATATCATTCTCAGCTGGTCTTGTTGGACCTTCTTTAAAATATTGCTCACACTTTTGATTTAAAAAATCAATAGTTTGTCCATCCACTTGAAATGTTTTCAATAAAGGAAAATCCATATTTTACTTTCTAACTGGTACTTCAATAGTCCATGATGGAGATTCTAATTTAACTAAATTAAAATTCTTCTTAAACTCCTTCTCTTTTTCTTTTCGTTCCTTCTCCATTGTTAACTCAACAGTTTCAATAGATCTTTCACCATAATGATTTTCTTTCATACCCAAGTATTCTAAAATTCCCTCATCAACCATAGAATAAAGTGCATCCCAAGTTAAAGTATCTCTTAACCCAGTTGCAATACGATCAATGTCACCTCCATCTAAATATTCACCCTTACATATTTTCTCTGCGTATTCCCCATACTGAGAAATAAGTTTTGCTCTAATCTCTACCAACTCATTAAGGTTGATAGTGATTTTTATGTCGTCGTTGATTGCCATGAGTTAATAACAGAAGGTAAAAGACCATACTCCATACGTTGTATAGCCTTGGTCAAAGATTCAATAGTATCATCGGGAAGAATAGGAACTTCCTGTTGTGCTATTATTGTACCACCATCTAACTCTTCTGTCACGTAATGTACCGTACATCCTGTTACACTATCTCCACTGTCCATTGCCTGTTCAACCGCATTCAATCCCTTATACTTTGGAAGTAATGATGGATGAACATTTATCATGGGAGCAGGGAAAGCAGCAGGATTTTTAATTACTCTCATATATCCTGCCAGAATAATAAGATCTACTTTCCATGCTTTAAAAAGTTCTATCATTTTATCCTCATCCTTATGAGGAACTCTTACATGAGGTATTCCAAATTTGGCTGCTCTTGTAACAGCACCACACTTCTTGGTGTTGTGTATCATCAACACCACTTCATGTTTATTACATACAGGATTTGTAACTATATTCTCAAAGTTGGTTCCGTTGCCAGAACACATAATTCCTAATCTCATTGAAGATACTCCACTATCTTAAGAATACCATAAGCAGTGAATACTTGGGGGATAATAAATGCTACCATTGCTACTACCCAGAAAACGTAGTACCAATTTTCTTTATTCTGTGTTCTCATTCTTGTAATTCGTCCAATCTATAAGGTGAATAATCAGGTTTGGTGTCATTAAATTTAACACCTTCACAATCTGATTTAGAACAATAATAACGCCCTTCTGGATCAGTGGCTTGAGTAAGGTATTCGGTTTCCTTTACCCACTCTCTCAATGCTTCTAGCATAATCTCTTTCAATTCTGCTCTTTCTTTATCATTAAAGATAGGTAACTCTTTAAAGTTAGCAGGGGGATAAATGGGATTACCATCAGCATCTTTAGGAAAGATATTATCCTTACATCCCTCAACAGCTTCCCCACTCATCCCCTGAGTATCAATCTTTTCAGTCATTATACCACAAGTTCAATGAACTCACCAAGAACTTTTTTATTTAGTTTCTTAGTCTTAAGAGATTTAACAAATGCCTTCTTAATTTGTGCTTTTGTTGCGGAATCATCAACATCAAAGTCAGTATCCGCAGATAAAGCAGAAGAAGATAATCCAAAGTATGCATCATAAGCAGATTTTTTAATAGTGAAAGCCTTTGCTTTTCTCCACTGACTCACAACTTTCTCATACTCTTTCTGATCACGCCACTCATCATAGTATCTTTTAATAAACCACTTAGCATCACGAGTTTCAAGAACACGAATACCAATGAAATTAGTTGATGGAAAATTATCTTTAAGATTCTGAACTAACATATCAGTAAATTCAGGATAACCATATCCAATTTTATAAGTCTTTCCAACTTTACGATCACGAAAGAAACAACTGGATGGATTAACATTTCTACATCCCAAATATGGTTCATCTTCCCAATGACGCATTACTTCTTTATGATAAGGAAGTTGAGCTGCTTCTCCATCTGTCAAAATAATGCACTGGACTTTCTGTAACTTATTATCTTTTTGGAACTGAGGAATAATCTTATGCAAAGAAAGTAAAGTTTCATTCAATGGAGTTCCTGATAAACAAAGTTTATGAGGATAACTATAATAAGAACCATATCTATTGTAAAATGCATTAGCAGTTCTCCAAATATTTAATAATTGATGATCCAGAGTTTGTGCATTTACCTTACTTGTAAATAAATTCATTAAAGTAAATCCATCTTCTACACGAAAAATATTTTCTCTTGCTTCATAAAGAGGTTTACAATCAACCGAACTAATTTGACCTGTTTGATAATCTCTAACTGATCTATTCCATTCATTTGTAAAAGCATAAACTTCAAAAGGAATAGAAACTTTACGACAGAACCAAATTAGATTATAAAGTTGCTTCAAAGTATCCATCATCACTCCAGACATGGAACCAGACCAATCAAGAATAAAGACTAATCCATGATTCTTACCATCAGGAACAACACTTATTTTCTTAAAGAGATCTTCATTAAACTTATAGGTATGTAATTTCTCTGTAGAAAGAACTCCTGTTCTACTAGTAGTGGCACGAGCATATGCATCCGCAGCTTTCTTACATTCAAACTCTTTTACAAGATAAGAAACTTCTTTTTGTGCATCTCTCTTAAACTTTGCAAAAGCAGCATCCACTTCTTCAAATACCTGTAGTGGAAGATGATGGTATTTCTCTTGTCTCTCTTTAAATATTTCTCTTTCCTGAGCCCAGTGATAATCAATCTCTTTATGAACATCTTTATTAGATGCAATAATATTCTCAATATTTAAATCAGGTCTCTCAATATATGCATTCTCAGTACCATTATAATTAATAAGATCCTGAATTGAACTATTAAATGCTTCAGCAGTTTCTACAGTGGGTTCATCATCACTATCGCCATTCCGAGAACCAGTATTAGGACTACTACTCCCACTTTCCAGAGGAGCATCGCTATCAGAGTCAGAAATGGAAGAACCATTATCATCAGTGCTATCAGTGTCAGCAGACCCAGTGCCTGAACTAACACTTGGAGGAAATTCATCTTCCAAATCTTCTTCCCCATCCTCTTGAGGTTGAGAGGTTTTTTGTTGTTGCTCCTGCTTGCAGAAATTATATAGCGTTTCTGCAGCTGAGAGGGTTTCAGTAAACGTTTCGGCATTTTGTATTAAAGAGATAATCTCCGCTTCAGCATCTGAAAAAGATAAATCAAAGAACGAACCAATCTTGAAATATAGATTAGCACGATCAGCAAGATTAAAACTATTAAGATCTTCACCATCTAACTCAAAGAAATCTTTCTCATGAAGTTCACTATAACCTTTATAGAAAGATTTGGCAATACCCATATACTTTCTCTTCATCAATTTCTCAATTCTTGCATCCTCACATACATTAATAAACTGTTGGGGAACCTTTACCTTTGCTGTCCAATCCTCATCAGGAGTAAAGAGTGCATGTCCTACTTCATGACCCACCAACATATCATATACATTATTACTAGCCTTCTCCCACATAGGAAGAGTTAACACACGAGTATGAACATTGAACTGTGCAGTCTCACATTGCTTATGCTCTACTACGATATCCTCAGTAGCAAGAAGTTTGGCAAGTTGTGACTTGATTTCTTTTTGAACTGCCATGTGTCTTTTCGTTTGATGTACCTATCATACTAGAAAACCGCCTCTTTGGGGCGGTCTGTAGACGCTTTATTAACTGTCCACGTCTTTTTCTTGCAGCACGTAGAGCCTGTGGTTTAAGAGTTCGCTTCTTCTCCTTCTTAGAATGATGTTGCCAATTTGGGGTCATTGTTCTTAAGATGATCCATAATATTTATTGTAGGATACCATCCCAATTGACGCAATGCCCTTGTGTCAGCACATAAACTGTCTGGTTCACCTGGTGTGTCCTCTTTGATAGGCAGATCCCGTCCCATTGCTTTTGCTATATCCATGACAGGGATTGCTTCTCCATATCCCACATCAAGGTGTCCTCTGAAATTAGAATCCACCAGTAAGCATATGGCCGTTGCCACATCTCTAACATGGATATAGTCTCTATAGTGTCTTGTAATGTACTTAGCAGTATTCTCCTGAAGCATCCTGTATAACATGTCAGGTCTACTTCCCTCCTCTGCCCATACATTAAAGAATCTCATACCCACACTATTAGGTGGTGCTTGTAATTCATTAACCTTCTTGGTAATAGCATAAGGGTTTTGAGACCACCCATGAGCACCAGCAGAACTCGCATAAATTAACCTTATATCATTCTCTCCACAATAATCAAAGATAGGTTTAGACTTCTCTACATTATTTTCCCAGAACCTATCAGGATCTTCAAAACTCTCTCTAAGAGCAGCAAAGGCAGCAAGATGAATGACATAATCATACTTTTCTTTTGGTTTAAAAAATCCTATATCATCAGGAAAATCCATACCATAAAGATCCCATCTTTCATTTTGCCACTCACCATAAGAATTAGACTCTTGAATAAAACTCCACAGGTGGCTTCCTATGAAACCCTTATGTCCTGTGATTAATACTTTCCTACCTTCATAAAATTCTAGTTTCATGTTACCGTCCAATCAATAACAGTACGAATATCTTGGTTATATTTCCAGATCTCTCTGAACATATCAGCATTGATATCCTCCTTTTCCAATTGGACAATCAAAGAATTGATATCCTTAGGAAAACAAGTTCCACCAAAACCTCTATCACCATCTATACCAGGTACTCTGGTATGTGATGTACCGATTCTACTATCAGCAGTCACACCCTCCACCACATTATTATAATCCATACCCACCTTCTCACACATATCATATATCTTATTGAAATATGCTACCTTGTAAGCCAAGAAGGTATTAGAGAAATACTTCACTGCTTCACTTTCATCAGAACTCATCGTAATAACTGGAGTTTCATGAAAATATCTCCAATAAAAATTAGCTGCATCTCTAGTAGCATATTGATTTCCACCTATTATAGTTCTCTCTGCATTCTTAAAATCAACCACAGCATTCCTAGCAGTGAGAAACTCTGGGTTATGAGCAATAGTAAGAAACTCATACTTCTCAGCATATGCTTTGGTGGTTCCAATAGGAACAGTGGACTTAATAATAAAGACAGTATCTCTAACAACATACTCCTCCTGCTTAATACCAGCAAAGAAACTATCCAAGATGGATAGATCACAACTACCATCCATTTTCATCGGAGTCGGAAGGCAGACAAAAATGTACTGCTGATCTAGAACCTCTTCTAGAGTATTGAAAGATCTATTGGGGTCTACGTCATAAACCTTGGTCGGTGCTTTATCCCTTACGTTCTGGTAAACTGCATTGCCAACGAAACCATTACCAACAATTCCGATCATAGGGCTAACCTGCTGAATCCTTTTACTTTCTCAAATCTTAGCACACTATCGAACCTATCGTCCATACCTGTCTTGTGCGATATGACAAAAACGTTAGCATCTTTGATGACAAAACGGATAATCTTAAGGAATTCTTCCGTTCCGAACCCATCAAGTGAGGAATCAAACACCTCATCCATGATCAGGAGATTGGTGTTGACAGAATTTTTAAACCGTGCTACCTCCCTCCATGTGAATAGAAGTGCTAGGTCAATCCGCATCTTCTCCCCTTCACTAAAGGAACAATAGGAAAAATTGTCATGGATAGGAGATTGAATAGTCTCGTTAAACTCCTCATCCAATGTAAAGTTAATATAAAAGTCCATCATCTGAAGATACCTATTCACCTGCTGATTGATCAGAGGCAAATACTTCTTTATGATTTTGGACTTAACTCCACCATCCTTAAGTAATCCATAATTAAAATTATGATACTGGATAGTTTCTTTTTCAGAGGCTAATGCCTCATATGTCTCTGCTAACTTAATCTGAAATGATTCTAATTTCTCATGCTCAGTATTTCTATTTGCAAGTTGATCGGTAAGTGTTTGAATCTCCGATTCCAAATCTCTGATCTGTCGTTGACACCCAGAGATACGAGTATTGTTTTTAGAAATGCCATGCGTTAGGTTAGTAATCTCCTTAGATAAAGTTGTAAAGTGATGCTCTCGCTCTTCTTCCTCTTTAATTGCCTGTTCTAGTTCTTTATAACCAGATTGCAACTCCTTTGCTTTAGTTTGAGCATCGTTAATTTTATTTATTCTGAAGTCCTCGTTGATGGTTTGCGTACATGTAGGACAAACCGTATTCTTTGTAAAGAACTTATGCTCCTTGGTAATGGTTGCTACTTTATTAGATATTTTCCCTTTAAGATTTCCCAACTCACGTAACTTTTCTGTAGCACCTGTTACTTCTTCTTGCTGTTTAGTTAAATCCGATACATCATTTTCTAATTGTTCATTTACTGACAAATAATTATCTGACTCACTGAAAAGGGTAGTAATTTTTTTCTGATTATCCTCTATTCTTCCTTTACTTTGAGATTCTAGTTCCTTGATCCAATTAGTTTGCATCTCAACTTTATCATTCAATGACTCTTTTTTGAGATCTAATGTCCTAATCTCATCTCTTACTAATTTGATCTTATCCCTAATTAAATTATTCATAGATGAAAAGATTTTAATATCTAAAAGATCTTCAATCACCTCTCTTCGATGCGTAGCCGTCAATTGCATAAAAGGAACAAAATTAGTAGATCCTAAAATTACAATCTGCGTGAAAGACTTATAATTCATTTTAAGAACATTTTGTTCTAACCACTTCTGTTGATCATTAGCATTAGAGAATTGATCTAAACAATTACCATCCTTCCAGATCTCAAATGTATTGGGTTTTATTCCTCTCACTACTTTCCATTCAATATCACCAATAGAAAAATCCACTTCTACTTTACAATCCTTTTCATTAGAACTATTAATTAACTGACCCTTATTAATCTTTCTAAAAGGTTTACCAAATAAACTAAAAGTAAGAGCATCTAATACCGTACTCTTACCTGCACCATTGGTTCCTACAATTAATGTAGTAGCATGATTATTAAATTGTATATTAGTGTAATGATTGCCAGTACTTAAAAAGTTTTTCCAGCGTATCTTTTCAAATGTAATCATGATCTTCAGGTGGAATTACAATGTCATTAGGAGTAATGATGGCATATTCATATCCATGTATACGACAAGTCTTCATCATCAATTCTTCATCAACTTCAACTACATTCATTTCAGGATATCCAACATCTTCTAACATCATAGCATATCTATCAGCATCGTCTTCTTCTTCAAAGATATATAAAATTTGCCCTCCTTTCTTATCTTCTACAGCATAAGCACCTTCCCTCTCTTTCCCAGTTATAGTCAATATAAACATTATACTAACTCACAAGCCTCTTGATAGTTTTCTTGAAGCATCTTCTGAATCTTTGATTTATCTAAATCAGTCTGTGCCTCTTCCACATACCTATTAAGAATTGAAAGAGTATCTTCTGATTCAAATGCCTCAAAGTTTTCTACATCATGAAGAATAAAATTCTCCACAACCTTCAACTCAGACACATTAGCATTATACAACTTATCGATGAATTTTTCAAATTTTACTTGATTACTCTTTTTCCTTACCACTATTTTAACTATTTTATTCTCTAATTCTCTCGCATCAAACAACTGATAATCTTGATCATTATAATAGATTACCTTATGAAGTCTATATGGATTATTAACAGGAGTATGTTCTAGTGTCTCTGTATCAAATATATGAAATCCTCTATTCTCATCATCTACGTCATTCCAGAACATCTCATAAGGATTACCCAAATAATAAATGTTATCTTGATTAGATCTGCAATGATAATGACCAGAGAATGTCTTTTTAAATTTCTTAAATATATCCCATTCCATTCCATGTTCCATCATATGACCTGGAGTTGCTCTGAATCCATTCAACTCAAGGTGTCCCATACACACCGATGCTCTTGACTTTTTAATCAAAGCAATACTCTTTTCTTCATTCTCCTTATTAATCCAAGGTACAAGAAGAATATTACAACCACCTACTTCTATAGAAGTTGTTTCTTCATAGATTGGAATATTATCATATTCTCTTAGTAAAAGATCTATTGCATTTATATCATTCGTATTCTTATAATATACGTCATGATTGCCTACGATTGTATGAACCGTAACACCCATCTGTTTTAAACGATCAAAATAATTATCTTTGGCCCAAGTCAATGCAGCAAAATCAATTCCCTTTCGACTATCAAAAGTATCACCCATATTAATAACCGTGGTGATACCTTCTTTCTCAAGTGTAGGAAAGAAAACATTTTTATAGAACTTTAAGAAATAATCGTGAAAAAGTTTAGAGTTCTTCCGACACCCAAAGTGCTGGTCTGTGATGATTGCTATTTTCATTTCCTATTAATATCTCCAGAAAGAGTCATTCTTACATTATTAGACATATGTTTAGGAACGCTATGACGAACATATGCAGGAAAAAGGGCCATGTAACCTTCTTCAGGATATATTCTTGTTCTACTATCATCCAATAATAAAGGTGCATCTCCTTCTTGAGCAGTTAAAAAATAAACCATCGTTAAATCTTCTGGTAGATGCTGATGAGAATTTGTATACTCTCCATATCTATAGATATTTCCCCAAAAATTTTTAAATTCAAAATCTCCAGGAAGGCCCCAACCTAAACTCTCTGGTAAAACTTTCAAAGAGTTTATAATAAAATCTTTTAATGCTTGTATTTCGGGAGATGTTAAATTCCATTCAGTCATAACAGCTTTAACATTTGTTCCATGATTTTGTTTATCTTCATAATGTAATAGAACATCATAAAGTTGTTTCTTCAATTGTTCATGACGATGATAAGGAATTAATTCTATTCTTACCTTATGATGAGCATCAAATGATTCCATTTAATTACGAAGTTTAGCATGTACCGCATCTTTAATAGAATTATACTCAGAATAATTATCTCCGTCAATCTTATTACTATCATCAAATACTTCTTGATAACCAGATTTCTCAATAATCTTATTTTTAATTTCTAGTTGACGTTTCTCTCTTTGTATCCTACGGAGAAATGCATAATGTATAATTTGCGTAAAGTAAGCAAAAGGATTCTTGGATTTCTCAGGATCAAAATTATGTATGTATTGAACGCAATTTTCGATTCCATCTGAAATCATATCCTCCTTGAACATGTAATTAACAAAGTTTGGCTTAAAGGATAGATGATTAGCAATCTTTAAAAAACACTCACCAATATATCGAGGTATAACTGGTTTAGGTTGATCCCTAATTTTGGCAATTTCAACATCCTCACGATATCTAATCAAAGCAGCAAGAAACTCCTTGTTGTTTACATAATGCTCCGACCTTTTTCTTTTTGCCATAGGTCTTATTATTGCCATGAGTCTTTATCACTACTATGTAGATAGTATAACATTTATACCAATACTTGACAAGTATTCAAATGACCACTAAAATAACTCTGTGGAGGTTCGGAAGAAATAGCTACTTAGTTCTATATAATTTTTCTAAAATATCTTTAGCATCTTGAATAGTCGATAGATATCCTAATTTTCTATTAAGTTTATATTTACTACTACCATCTCCATTTTGGTCATTATGTTTTATGTATTGTTGATGCATAGATATCATTTCCATATCATTTGATTCAGACATTGTAAGAACATCATCAATATTAATTATAAACATATCATCTTTAGTTGTTTTTAACCAAGGTTCTACTTTATAACCTACGATTCCCGTGCGACCTTTAATTTCTGCTATGATAACAGGATTGGAAACAAGTAACATTAATCTATCTTCCTCATCAGAAGAAGCTACTTTACAAAAGATTTCTTCTCCTGATTTAAATTTAATAGTAGCAAAAAAGTCGTCCTCTATCATTTTCTTAATTGGATAGTTATTATCTCATAGTTAAAATTTTCTTCGTTGTAAATTTTAATTCTTTCGATAAGATGGTTTAGAGTATAGTTTCTTTTAGATCTATAAGTACAATCATCAGCAATATCATATAAAGTTGCTTTTACTTTGTTTGTTCCTTTTCTAAGAACTCGTCCAATTGACTGCAAATTGCGTATGCGTGATTTACTTGGAGAAGCAAAGATAACATTATGGAGGTTTTTAATATTAATACCAGTTGAGAATGTGCCATAAGATGCAACTATTATAGCATTATTTTCGGTTTCAGTAATTTCTCGAACCATTTCTCTTTCACTGGCTGCTACACCTCCATGAATAAAAAATAATTTACGATCATCTTTCTTATCTTTATTTATTAAATCATAAAGGACTTGTCCATGAGTTTCTACTCGTGAATATAAAACAAGACTATTTCCTTTTAAATCTAATGAAAGATTTTTAATAAAATTATTTCTTTGTTGATGACTTATTAAATATTCAATTTCATCTTGATAAGTTTCAAATTTTTGTTGTGGATGCTTAAGAACTATGCATTGAATATCTAATTGGGAAAGATGTCCTTCTCTCATCAACTCATCAGTTCTAGTAACTTTATATGCAGGTCCAAATAATCCTTCTAATACCCATTTATGTGTTTGAGTTCCATCGAGTGTTCCTGTGAATCCAAATCTATACTTGGCATGATGCAATTTTGTCATTATAGATATTAAAGACTTCGACTTAAATAGGTGTGCTTCATCTCCTATAACTACATTATAATCTTCAAAGAATGATCTTTCTAGTTTATATACTGATTGCCAAGTGGTAATTGTAACTGGAAACTCATTAGTTTTTTCTTTCCCTGCATATATCTTGTGGCAGTATGACTCAGCATCCCAACCGTAATCCAAAAAGTCCTTATACATCTGTTCTACGAGAGATGTCGTGGGAACGACTAAAAGGATTTTTTGCTCTTTCTCTACGTAATATCTTACAAGAGAATAAATCATCAAAGATTTGCCTGAAGCAGTGGGTGATATCAATAGCTTTCTATTATGTCTTAAGGCATCGTATACTCCCTCAACTTGGTATTTTCTTGGTGGATGACTGCAAATAGATCTCATATAATCTTTTACACCATCATATGATATTCCCTCATTAACTTCAAAGGGTGTACCATAGTATTGATTGTCTTCAAATTTATAAGTATAATCGTGTCTTTCGCAAAAAGAAATAATTTTATCTAACAAACCTACATAGATTTGTTTTGATCTCATATCGAACAGATGTATCTCTCCATTCCAATTTCTCTTTCGGTATTGGGGCATAAACTTTGCTCCCTCTACTTCAAAAGTAAAGTGGTCTCTTAACTCATACTCAATATGAGGTTCAGAATTAATTTTTAAAAATACTTCGTTAGCCTTAGATATTATGACATTGGCTCTTGTGTCAATCACTTAACCCATGCATCTGGGTTATTTATTAATCTTTTTCAACAAACCAATTAAATGACATTGTATACCTCTCAAAATATTCACTACAATCTTTTTCAAACCGAGGAGGACTATGGTATAAATGTCCAGGAAATAATAACATACTATTTTCAGGAGCTTCTACAAATCCATACTCTTTAAACTCAGTTCCATTTGCAAAAGAAGGATGTGAATTCATATAATATATTCCTACATAATCTACAGGATGATTATGCATTGAATATTGATCCTCCTTACCCTGAGTCATAATACACCATGATCTATCTGGTCTCAATTTTTTTTGAAGATATTCTTGAGCACACAGATCAGCCGCATAATGTATATCACTAAATTGTTCAAACCAACGCAAATCATTATCAGATTGATATGCTGGAAATTCTGTTTTTCCTTCCTCTGATAATTTCTTAAGAAAAGGTTTGCAATCTTCTATTAATTTTTTTCTTAAATTATCAGGAAAAAAATTTGTCAGTATAAAATGTTCTTGCATGTTACTTTACCTTGTCCCAATTTCTAATACTTATTGCTCCCCATGACTGATACATTGCGTTATCATCCCATAAGTGAGCATCACTATGTTTTCTAGAATATTCTAATATTTTCTTAAATTCTTCATCATCTTTAAAAGTATCCTTACCTAAGAATTGAGCATAATTCCAAAAGGGAGTATCATATATAGATCCTTTAGAATAATGCCATAAAATAAACTTTTGAATTTTACTCATTCCCTCTTGAACTATATTATTAATATAGTCTGTCCTAGAAAGAATTTTTCCTCCTTCACATTGATCTAGATGCTGCCATTTATCTACAAAGATATCTCCTGCAATAACATTCCAAGCCCATCCCGCTACTTCATGATAAAAATCAAGAGCAGTAGTTTCTAATGGATCTAGAAAAAATAATTTATTACCGTTTAATATAGTCCTTTCTCCGACAAACATATTTTTAGCCATATAATTATCAAAATTTAAATACCCATCAGGTACTACATCAAATCTTTCAATGAAATCCTTTTCTGCCAATTCTTTAGATGTTATATTGCGATTGTAAAGATAACCATAAGATACACCCTCACCAGTTGGAATAACAAATGTCCAGCCATGAGGAGTAGCTACTGTTCTGGTATAAATTAAATCAGGATCTATAACTTTTTTATTAGAAAGAATAACTGCATTTAATGGATTAATAAGATCATTGTATAATTCTTTATCTCTATTATTTCTTCCTCTACAATCAAAAATAAAATTAGCATCTATTTCTGATTCTGGATCATCTATATTTTTTTCTATTACTTTAAATAACCCACTTTCTAATACTGCTTTAGATAAGTGATACGGAGAAAAATGCATCGCCATATTAGCCATTAAAAATGGATGGAAATGTTTGGGTGTTTCCTTACCCCAATTCTCATATAATATTCCACTCTTAAGAACTGCCTTCAGTTTATTTTCTGGTTGATAATAATTAACATTCAAAAGTTGGGATACCATACTAGTAATAGTAGGTAAAGATCCTTGCCCCACTCTCTCTATAGGAATATTAGGATCATAATAAATTTCAATTTCTTTAATTTGATCTGTTCTTATCTGTCCATAAAGACGGTATGCTAATGCTGTTATACATGCAGCATTTCCAGCTCCAACTATTGCTATTTTCATTGACCTATGCATCTATGTATGGGTATTTATTAAGTATTGGTAAGTCATTTAAAACTACACCAACCAGTGAGTATATATTTTATTTCTTTAGGTGCAGCTATGCCATAATGACTATGTGTCCATCCTGCTGGCCAAATATACAAATCCCCTCTTTTAGGAGTAGTAATAAAATTTTGTTGAGGCCAACAAGTTCCTCCACCTTCTTTTATATCATTTAAATAAAACATCCATCCCAATATTTTTTTACAGTTATGATCATCTTTTCCATGTTCCATATGTTCTCCTGAATAACAATTACCAGGATAATATTTTTGGATATTAAACCATTCCTCCATAGTCCAAGGAAATACATTATTACTTAAAAATGAATGTTGTTTAACATATTCATTAATATTAGTTGCTAATAGATGTCCTAAAAATTTAAATTCATCATATCTTAAAGAAGCAAATACTAAAGAATACCCTCTTATTTTATCTTCTTTAGGATCCTTATCTTCTTCAAAATATTTAATGCAATTATTACTTTCTTCTTGAGTTAAAGCTGCATTTTTTTTAAAAATATGTTTATCCAAGACCTGAATTAAACCTCATAAATTCTATTGCATTCTTAATTTGATAGGTTCTGTTTTGTATCACCTTAAGAATACTTTCTAAGTATACTAACATTGTATCATAATAATCTATTTTTAGAGAACTGTTGGATAACTTTTCATCCGCATCCAAATACTTTTGCATCGTATCCTTATCTCTTATTTTCTTGGGAAAGGGATTATCTTGATATACTTCTGGGTCGGATTTCCCACTAAAATATTCATACCGTTCATGACGAATATTTTTTCTTTGTTGTTCTGCTTTCTTTCTTAAAAGAAAGATTGTATTATAAAGTTCAAAATACTTTGCATGAAGAGAGGGGATTTTCAATGATTCTTCGTGTAGATTATCTCTATCTATTTCTGCATCTTTTTCCCACATCTCTTGAATAGAATCAAGAGTTACGCTCATAGTTTATTGCCAGATAAATCAGTGATGTTAAAGATAGTATACTTGAAAGATACGTCTGCTGTAAAGTAATTTATATCCTCAGCCGTGGCATCAAAATTTAGTGTTGATAATGTTGTAGGAAATAAGTTTTGGAATACAACTTTAAAATTAGGATTCTCTGCACTGGTTAAAATTTGAAGAGTTCCATCAGAATAAAAATTTAATTGAGACTTATCAGGTTGCTCTAAGTCAGGATTTGCATTTTGAAAATCAAAAGCATCCTGTAGAGTTTCTGCATAACCAACTGATCTTATCCAATTAGATATCTCAAGATAATTTTCTAAATTCTCATCAACAAGAAAACGTAAATTAAAATCACCAAAGGTAACCTTATCGCCAGGTAGGGGTATATCTTTCAAGTAAGTAGGTTGTTCGGCAACACCTAGATTTAACTCAGGAATATTTGCTTCATTACCAAAGAACGAAACCTTAGGTGCTCGGTTTAAAACAAACTTAAACCCAGTAGGCGATAAAAAATTTCTATTCTTTATCTGATTATCGTATATACTAGCCATTCAACCTTTTCTAAGTATTTAGACAAAAAAAAGACCCTTCCGAAGAAGAGTCTTTTGAGAAATATAAGCATCTCGCTTACATAAGGTTCTTAACAGCAACACGTCTGTAGTAGCGGTTAGCATTAAGATGAAGTTTACCCATACCTTGCTGTGATCCATCGGCAAAGGGGTTCGCAACGATTCCGTAACGAGTCTTAAATCCGATTTTTGGCTGGAATGAATTCTCTCCAACTGCACGAACCATCTGTAGTGGAACGTATGGGCAGTAGAACAGACCAGCATCATAAGGAGATGAACCCTTATAACCAACAACGTAGTACTGGTTACCTGGAGTAGTGTTAGCAGTCTGCGTAGCACCACCAATGTTAGCAGAATAAGGATCGATATATACACGATACTTACCTTGAAGAACACCAGCAAATGTGTTACCTGTAGGATCAACCTGTAGGTTAGCATTAAGTGCAGGAGTGTAATCAAGTACACCAGCCATTGTTAATGCAGATGCAACGTCAGCAGAGCAAAGGATGATATTACCCTTTCCACGACGTGTTCTTTGAGCGATTGCGTTTGCATCTCTCTCGATCTGGAATAGAAGTCCCTTGAACTTCTCAACAGACCATCTACCATTGGAGTCAACGTCTAGGTCGAAGATACCTGCGGTAGCAACGTTTTGTACAGCACCCTGCTCAGCAACCTTGTAGATAGTTCTGATAACTTCTCTGTTAATTTCAGCAAGTATCTCAGTACTAAGGATGTTAGCAAGTTCTGCTTCTGCATTAAGACCATGAATTGCTTTCAAGTCTTGAGCAAGTTCTAGACTGTACTCTGCCTTTAACGCACGAGATTTCGCAGTAACTGTTACTTTCTCGATACTGAATGCCATCTGGTTGAAGGCATCATTACCACCGTCTAATGCTTCAGCATCAGCAGTGTTCATACCTTGACCAACGTTGTATGGTGAAGGCTCAGTAGCAGCAGTACCAACTGGGTTCAATGCAGCAGGGTTGTTACCTGTCTGTGAAGTTGTACCGAAACCAACCTTAGGATCGGTCATTCCAGTAGTTAGATCTTCACCAGCATCCTGACCAGAGAATGCAGTATTTGCCTCGTTGTAGAATGCCTCTGTTCCAGACATTGTTTTGTAACGAGAACGCATTGCGAAGATAAGTCCAGTAGGACCACTCATTGGTTGAACACCAGCAAGGTCATATGCGACCAAGTTTGGCATTGAACGACGAATGAGGCTAATCAAAACTGGGTCGAAACCAGCAACAGGACCAGATGCAGTAGCATCAGCACTGAAACCAGCAGCGGAAGCAGTAGAGTTAGTATTGTTTGTAGGAACTGCCTCTTGTAACATTCCGCTTTGTTGGAATGTTGAGGACTCCCTTAAAAATTTTTCTTGGTTTTCGAGCAGGACAGCTGTGACGGCCTTACGATGAGGATCTTTAATTTCCTCAACACCTTCTGCTTCTAGAAGGGGCTTCCACTTTTCCTGCAACTGTTCTGATTGGAACATTTGCGTTTTCCTATAAAGTTAAAGTTTGTTTAATGTTTAATTCAGTTTATTGCTTAAATGCTGAAAGGGTCTTAAGGTAACCAGCCATTGAACTTGAAGCAATTTCAGGTGCTGCTGATTCTCCTTCTGTTAACGTTTCAGTTTTAGCGGTTGAAGTTCTAGGGAAATAAGATTCCTTAAGTGTCTCCAACTTATTACGATACTCTGTCTCACTTTCAAACTCTACACTTTCAGCAAGTGAAGCGAGCTTCTCTTTCTGGGTAGCGGCAAGGCCATCAGAAACAGATTCTAAGATACCATCAGCAGTAGCCTCAGCGAGACTCTTGTTGAGAGAGATATTCTTTTCTATTTGCTCATTGAGCTTGGTCTCCATATCATCAAGTTTTTCTACCATGCTTTCAAGCACATCATATTTATCGTCAGGGATTGATACATAATTTTCTTCAAAAAGACTCTTCATTCCACTAAGGAATGATTCAGTCAATTCTGTTTTGAGTCCAGCCTCAATAGCGAGTTGATTTTCTTCCATCCACTCGTCTGAGACATACTCAAGATAAGAATCTACACGCTCTTGAAGTGCCTCTTTCTGTTCGGCAAGTTCTTCAGCGAGTTTTGCTTCATGCTCCTCTTCAATAGTAGCACGAATTTCAGAAACTTTTGAATTAATGGCAGCTTCAAAGATTGTCTTTGCTTTTGCCTTGAAATCTTCAGTAAGTTCCTCACCGCCGAGAAGTGCATTAACATCATCTTCGACGTTATACTCTTCTACTTCGGTCTCTTCTTTCTTGACCTTTTTCTTTTGATTGGGAGCACCAAAAAGATCATCATCTTTCTTGAGATTCTCTTCTTCCGCTGCAGGAGATTCTGCTTCAGAAACTAAATCACCTTCCAATTCTACTTCATTTTTTTGTAGTGTAGGCATTGATTGATCTCCAGGTTTTGCTCCTTTATTAACTACATCTTTAACCTGCTTGAGAGTTTTGCCAGGTGTTTTCAGTTTTGCTGAATCATTGGTTGGTTCATAGTTTTCTGGTGTTGGACCACCTAAATCCTCAAAGGGTGGTGTATTGCCTGGTGTTTGTATACCAGATGCATTACTACCCTCTTTTGGAAGTGCCGAATCCCCCGCTGCTGCATTTGCATTTACAGCAGTCTTGGATTGCGTTACGTCCTCATCCATTCTTTGTAATTTTGTGCCACGAGACATTTGTAAACTCTCCGATTCCTGTAATTAAAACCTATATTTATTTAGAAGTTTTATATGTTTGATAAGAAATCATTAAATAGACCGAGTTTTTTCTCGTCTAATGCTTTCTGATCAACCAAAGTATTGATGGTTTTATAGGTGCTTTCTGCGAACTTCTCACGCAAAATACCTCCATCCCACACCCAATCCTTTCCTTCCATAATTCCCTCAACAAATGCATCGGGAGCAGAAGGATCAGCAACGATGTCAGCAGCAGTTGCTAACATGAAGTCGTCACCGACTACGTTTACACCTTCACGGGTTGGTCGTAATGAACCAATACCACGAGATGAAACACCTAATTTTACTCCTTCCTCAACGAGAGAAGAAGCAATCTTACCCATTGGTGTGCCAAGAATCTTAGCCTTACCAACGAAATTAGAACCACTTTCTTTAAGTGATACTATCTTATGAGAAACTCTGTCGAGATTCACAGTTGGAGTATCGGGGTGACCTAATTCCCCAAGTGCTCTTCCAGACTGAACATGATTCTCATTATAACGTCCCACTTCCTTACGAAGTGTTTCCATTGGATACATTCTACCATTACGGTTTTTAATGTTTCCTTGAAGGAATACCCCTTCAATATACATAGACTTCTTACCGTTGCGATTTTCAACGAGAAATTCTACTGTTTCGATTTCTTCTCTAATGAGTTTCATCAGGCATCCCCTGTAGTTTGAACTTGGATAGCAAATATTGAACCTGCACTACCAGTACTTCTTGCACCAATCCTTGCAGATGAATATAATGTAACATCACTATTAGCTGGCGTTGAAGTAAAAGCAGTAGAAATACCACTTGTATCAGCATCAATTGTTAATTTAGTCTGAAATGCTCCATCATAACCACCAGTAGTATCAACAGATGTAACTCGTGAATGAACAATTTTATCATTATAATTACTTTCAGTTGCACCTTTCAGAGTGACATAGTTTCCAACGTTAAATGGAACCTGTTGACCTTCAGGACAAGTTAAAGTACATCCATCTTCTTGAGTAATTGCTACAATTTTACAAGAATATCTGGACAATGCAAGACTTTCCGAGGTATCTGCAAGAATGAGATAATCGGAAGTAGTTGCCGTGGTTGATACCCCACTAGCTTGAGAGATAACAACATGAGCATCTGCATCTCTAGCAGTTATTCTTACACTAGGACTTTGTATATGAAAAGACGTTGTAACTCCCGAAGCAGCCAACGTACTCATACTAATTCCTGTACCAACTGATCTACGTGCCATTATACTTTATAGGTCATTTAATAGTTATTTAGTATTTATTCTTCCGACTCTTCTTCGTCAGAAGTCTCATCAGTCTCATCCTCTAAATCATTAAATAATGAATTAGCAACATGAGGTCTAAAAGAATCAACTTTTTCACCTGATTTGGTATATAGTATATCTTTAATCTTATCGGTTATTTGAGCCGCAGATTCATCCGCACCAATCAGATCCATTAATTCATCCATTTTAAGTGTGTTCAAATGTTAACTAGTTGTATTTATATCTCTCCACCCTTAGGTGTTTGATTGATATTAGATTTAGTGACAGCACTATCCACAGCGGTAGACCGTAAAGGTGCATCAGCTACATCTGGTTGGGGTTCCTCTTCTGGCATTGGTAATGGTAGTATTCCCCCACTTCCTTCAGGATCTAACATCATATCTGCAGGATCAGGAATAATTCCATCCTTAATTTCCTTTTCAATAAGATCATCTTGTTCTAATATTTCTTCATCAGTCTGACGCAATACTTGACGACGAACCCAATCTTGAGAATAATATTTACCAATATAAGGTTCAGTAGCAGCTAAAAGTGCTAATCTTTCGTTTTGTAATTCGGTTTCTTTTAATTCAGAGAAATGATTATCATATAAGAAATCAAACTGAATATGCTCACTCATTATATCCCAATCTTCTGTGGTAATAATGTTTTTAAGGAGCAATTGTGTTCTTAACATATCACTGAACATTGCTGAGAATCTTTTTCTCAAACGTCCAACAAACTTACTAAATTTAACTTCATCACGAAGTATCTCAGAAGATCTTCCAAGATTAAATCCACCATCTCCTTCGATTCTAGAGATAGGAACATTTAATGACTTGAATAATTTCTTCTTGAAATATTCGATGTCTGTGATTTCGCCAAGATTCTGTCCTCCAGGAAGAGTAGAAATTTCAGTTCCACGTCCTCCCTCTCTTCGAGGTAACCAGAAATCTTCAAGCATTGCCATGTACTTCTTGTCATCTCGAACCTCTCCAGTAGATGCGTCGTATACAAGTTTGTTACGATATCTCATCATCACGTCACGGAGATATTGCTCTGCCTTTACTTTCGGTAGATTTCCAACATCAATATAGAAAATTCTTCGTTCTGGAGCCCTAGATAATCTGTAGATAACCAGACTATCCTCAATCATTCTAAGTTGATTGAGTGACTTAATTGCTTTGTGTAGATATGATAGTGTTGCTCCCTTATTTCTATCAACTAAACCAGAGGTACAATATGAAATTGAATCTTTGGTAAATTTAACTCCTTTATTACCACCCATTGCCGCAGGAGTAGCAGTAGGATATAAATCTTTTGGAGTATATAAGTAATATTCTTCTATCTCAGGAAATTCGTAATCCATTGGATTATCATTTCCTACATTAGAAAGACGATATTTTTGATCCTCACCCTCTGTCTTCTTTTGTTTTCTTACATAACGCATTTTCATTGCGTCAATATAACGCAATTCCTGAATCCCCTCATGGGGTTTTTTCATGTCAATTACTTTATTATAATATAATCTTCCATCAATATACCAGTTTCTATAAATTTCGTGAGCCTTTTTACTAAAATCTAGAAGTTCTAGAATAAACTTAAATTCATCTCTTACCTTTTTTTTAATCCCATCACTTGCATTTAAATGATCAAGATTAATCTCAACAGGACTGTCATTAGTATCCGATACTAGAGTTTCATTTACAATATCTTCAATAGCACTATCACACTCAGGGTGTAATGCCATCTCACGATATCTTTTAATTAATTCAAATTCAGTCCTGTAGACACCTTCAATATCAACATAAGAACCAAAAAAACCACTACTCAAATAGTGATCATTCCCGTCCTCATTATTAGGAGGAACGGGAGATACTATATCTTGAGATTGTGGTTCGTTGTCCTCTATCGAGAACCCAAATAACTTAGCCATGATTTATGTTAAGATGCCCTTTATTTCACTATTTATCACACTACCACAGTGCCAGTTTGATCAGATGGAGTACCTGAACTTGTATTAGATCCTGCGATCCAGTACTGAACTTGGAAGGTAACAGTATATTCTTCAATCGCATCCCCACTGTCATATGAAAGATCTATTGTTGAGACCTCTGTAGGGAATATTCCATCCATATAATATGTTCTTAATGGTTCGAGTGCTGCTCCCCCACCACTAGCATCTCCTCCTGTAGTACCTGCATTACCAAAACGACCTTCTGGTGATCTACCTAACTGATTAACAGTGGCATTACCCATATATGAATTAGGGTTAGAAGGTCCACTAGCATCACTTAACTTACTAATTCCATTCATCCATTGCTCAAATGAAGTTCTTAATTTAAAGTCTTCATCGTTAATAACAGTAACACTCCATGTATCAAAGGTTCTGTCACCTGCAACTTTCAAAACTCTTCCTCTGAAAGGAATCTCAACTGGTGTTATAGTTGAAGCTGGCATTGCTGTTGCCTTGCATAAGAACTGGAATGTTTCGTTATCCCAATTATCTGCATATTTGAAGTCATCGATATTTACTTCAAATAAATTAGGACGAGCACCGCCACCAGCAAGTCTCGACTTAAATTGTGTAATGGTTTTTAAACTGGCCATTGGTTAAATTCTCCTATGTAATTAATTATAAAGTTAAACTCTTCCAGTTACTTCCTCAAAACTGACTCCAGTTCTGGTAGCAACGAAAGTAAGGGTGACATAATTAATAGACTTAGTGGGTTTCAAGAATATGTCTGCACGGAATTCATTATTATCAACCACACTAGGAGTATTATTTGTTTCATCACAGATAACTCGGAAATCAATAAGTCCTCTCTTTGCCTGAACATCTCTCAAATATGGTTCAACCACATTTGTAAAGTTTGCACGAGTTATTTCATCGTTGAACTCAAATAGTTGAGCATTAGCCACTCCTTCGAGTGCTTTTTCAACCGTTAAGAATAATCTTCTAACATTGATTCTATCAAATGCAGATGCATAATTTAATCCAGTCTTATCACCATAGAGAAGAATTCCTACTCCAGACTGATTAATGATTGAGTTAATCCTTGACTCATAAAGAGTATCTCTTTGAGACTTCTTAGGATTATATGCAAGTTTAATTGCATTATTAATAGTACCACGTTGCTGTCCTGCAGGTGAATACCAAGGGAATGCCTCAATCTCAGTTCTAACCATCAATCCTGCAACATCTGGGTTGCATGGAATATAACGGAACTGATTATTGAATCTATCGTAAGTATACTTCCAACCACTATCAAACACAGCATAAGATGAAGAATTTAGAGGTGAGAAGAATTTAACTACATTAGAAGTTTGATTTTCTCCTTTTGTCACGTTGACTACATTTCCCCGATGTGGTGAAATAACAGCCACACAATCTTGTCTAGATTCTGCTATGGAGATAAGTTTATTTGCTTTTGCTTGAGACTCATCTTCCGCACTACATCCTGGACCCATAATTAAGTAATCAACATTAACTTCATCTCTATTGGAGAATAAGTCATATGCATCAGATAAAGCTCCTAAAGTTGCTTTAAATTCAGTACCGCCAGAAGCAGCATAGTCAACACCACCACCAAGAGGATATGTTACATTACCAATAGCATTGAAGATAACTCCTTGAGTTTCTTGTCCCCAAAGACCTGCAGCAGTTCCAAGTGCAGTAAATGACTCAGATTTAACACCTGAATAAGTAGTGAATCCAGTAGCTGTGGGTTCTGTATTAAAGTAACTATCAACTGCAGTAGATGGATTCCATCCAGGATATAAGTAAGCAGATTGTTGTGCAATAAAGTCCTTATAGTAAACTCTTTCAGGTGCAGCAACATCAGATACTGTATTAGAACCTTTAGAAAGGAATGTACTCTTCTCAAGAATACTTCCCTGAATTCCTGTTATAGATCCATCATCATCTACCACAACAACGTGCAGTGTATCATTTCTACCACTTCTTTCATCACTATATCTACTAGTAGTTGGTTTTTGTGCGACCTGCTTCCAATAAACTGTGGAATTTGTTAAACCTAATGTCTGATTATTATACCAATCAGTTACAGTTCCTGCTGCTCCAATTAAACTAGCTTCTAATAATCCTGACCCACTATCAGTATTAATACCTGATGTATTTACAGCAAATATAGTATCTCCAGTTGTAATTGAAGATTGCGGATCAAATTCAGCATAATCAATTGCAGTTTCAGTAGCACCTGCACCAGTAGTTTGAACTCTGGATACAATTTTAACATCAATTGTACTTGCTTCAGTTGTGCTAGTATCAGTAGCTACACCTGTAACAATACCCTTAACGTATCCATTTACAGTAGCAGTTGTTCCTACTCCTACTTCAGTTCCACTATATGCCCACGTAACACCAGAACCTACACTAAATCCAAATCTATAAAGATCATTAGTAGTAAGTCCAACAGTTTGGTCGGCAAAATCATCAATAAAACATACTTTAAGATTGTTTGCCCATGTACCAGGATCTTTAGCAGCCCAAGTCCATGCACTTGTTATATCTGTATAACTTCCTTGATAATCATCATAATTCTTAATCTTAATACTGCTGGTAGAAGCAATACCAACTCCTCCAATCGGAGCACCTGCGTTTGCGTTATTAAGAGTTGCACCGTCTGCTCTTGCAACTTTTAGAACACCACCATATGAGAGAAAAGATGATGCACTCATCCAATACTCATACTGTCTATCAGTAGAGAGTGGTTTACCAAATGTGTTAATTAATTCTTGTTCTGTGGTAATATCAATTGCTTCTTCTACAGGACCAATTTTAAATGGTCCCGCAATAGCACCGATATTGGCCAAGACGTTATCTGCTCTTCCAACAGTTAGGTCAACCTCCCTAACTACTACTCCAGGAGATAATTGAGGAGTCGCCATATTCTTCTCCGAAATACTCTGTTTTACCTGAAAATATTTATTGTTTATAACATTTTGAATGGGGAAACGTGCCGTGAACAGTTACCAATCAGGATAGTTCCAATCAGGAAAAGGAGTTTCTTTTTTTCTTTTTTCTACAATTCTTTTAATAGTACATACTTTACACTCATAAGAATAGGATGAAGCAACTGGTCCTCTATCTTTGCGAGTTCTATAAAAACTTTCTATTAAATTTTTTTGTTCTCCACATATTCTACATTTTCTATTAGATAGCAATAAATGTCCTAATTTAATCTGCTTATCTATTTCCATCAGGACAAGTATTCCCACATATATGATTTATCCCCATACTCATCTGCCTGAAACCATCTGTCTCCATCATCATCCACAAAACTTTCATTATTCATTCCATCATCCATAAATCCAAATGGAGCCATATCTTGTTCTATGGCATTCTTTTGTTCTTCATATAATCTTTTTCTTACGTCTTGATCAGTGAGTTCTTTAAAGTAATCTTGTGCAACTAACCATGCATAAATGACAAGACACATCGCAAGGTCATCATTACATCCTTCCTCTGCCTCAAAAGAATTCGCCTTCTGAATAAAGGTTGTAAGTTCATTCAATATATCATAATCAGTAAAAAGAAGTTTATTTTCTTCTATGAGAGTTTTTAAGTTAAGAGAGCCTACCTTCTTAACTGTCTTAGACATTTTCAGTCCAAGTTGAGTTTTCTTACCTGAGAATCCTTGACCAACAATTTGGCCTGCTCTTCCTCTCATCGAACACATAAGAAGATTTTTATATTCCAAATCAAAATTTAATATAGATGCTACCTGATCTCCTACATCATTTACTTCACATAAAACAAAGGCATCATTATACTTTGTTCCAATATCTTGAATGATGCTTGGAAATATCATTGGTTTTATTTCATTATTTCTATACTTTGCTACCACTGCATGAGGGAACTCGGTTATATCTACAACTATAAAAGCCGAATAATCTTTTGATACTCCTCGTGCTACATCAACTGTAATTACATAATCATGACCTTGTATAGGATCAACAAAAACATCTAATCCACCACTCGATTTATCTGGTTCAGAGTATATTAATGTTCTTAATTTACTAGGAGCAATAAGAGTATCAACAGATCCTAAAAACTCACATTCAAACTCAATTTTAAACTGTTGTTCAGATGTGTTTGCAATAGTTTGTCTTTTCCATTCAGAATCCCTACCAGGAACTTCTGACCAATGAACATCTGTTGGTACATATTCATTCTTCCCTTTCTCTGCATCGTGCCAATACCTATAGAAGTGGTTCATCCCGTGAGGGGTTGAAACCATTATTACTTTTGTGCTTTTACCAGAAGTAATAGTAGGATAAACACTAGCAAAGAAAGACTCAGCGATGTGATTGGGAACAAAAGCAAACTCATCCAAGAAGAGGATGTTGAAAGACATACCCCGAACAGCACTAGCACTAGTGGAAGCTGCCAAGATTTTACTACCATTTTCTAACTCCAGTGAACCTTTATTCCATGATATAATTCCTTGCTGCATCCATTTAGGTAAGTTCTCATATGCAGTCTGCAATCTACCCAGTAAGTCTCTGGCAGTTGCTGCCTTGTTAGCAAGAATACCAATATTTACATTATCATTAAACACAGCATAATGTAATAAGTATGATACCGATGTAGTAGACTTACCAGTCTGTCGAGGCATCTTACAAATATTAAATCTATTCTGATGAAAGTTATTAATTAATCTTTCTTGGAAATCATAAGGTTCAAAAGGAACAAGACCTTCATCCAAAGAAACAATCTTTACATGCTGCTTTGCAAAATACACAGGATCTTGCTTACAGGCCATAAACTCAAGAATTTGTTCTTGAGTAAATTCCTGTGCAACATTCGCCTTTTTTAAGAGGGGATTGCCTAAATAAATGTCATCCATAATAACCTCCTACATCATTTCGTATTTGCCAAAGTGTTGTCTATCGTGATCTATCGTTCTTTGAGTTAAATCTATAATTTTCTCTAATTTTTCTACTCGTTTTTTCAATTGTTTAGTTTCGTCCTCCTGTTTGGAGGAGTGGTTCTCCTGGGTCATAATTGGAAACTTGGTAAGACCAGAGTTGAGCACCAGGATACACTTTTCTCACTTGATCCAGTACTTCTCTGCGTGAAGGTTTTTTGATTTGAGGGAAAAACATTTTAATTGCGTGACCTTTTCCTCTCCAACCAACATAAACATCTATTATATTGCCTGTTCTTCTTGGTAGGTATGTGGATTCACTTACTCCTCCACCATTACCACCGTTAGAGCCGTTGCCATTTCCATTTGAATGTCCATTGGTTCCGTTGCCGTTACCATTTTTCTTTCCATTTTCCTCATCTTGCTCAAGATATCCTCTAGCACCAACATGGTAACCACTAGGAATCTTCTTACATTTCTTGGAATCATAACAATAATATTCACCTGGAGGACACTTTTTCATGAAATAACAAACTCTACCTTTATATTTATTCTTCTCCTCTCTTTAAGATCAAATATCTATAGCACTAAACATAGTTTTAAATGTAGTGGAATTAGTAGATGCAGGATAACCTAACAATCTTAAAGACCCACTATTGATATCAGAACTAAAGGTCGCTATTCCTGTAGGTATATTAATAGTTCCATATTCAGTCATATATGTATTAGTACCATCATGAATAACATTAATAGTAGTCATGTTATAATTCGTTCCTTCTACAATTTGTACTTGATAACTTACAGATCTATATAAAGAACTCGATAACTCAACAATAGCTAATGCAGATGTAGAAGTAGTTGTTATAGACGATCCCTTATATTCTCCATGACCAGTATCAAAAGCACTAGCAGTTACCACTCCCACATAACTAGCATCTCCACTAGCATCAGCAACTTTAGTACCACCAACCTCAATAGTATTATTGGTAGAATCTATAGTAATTCCACTTCCAACTTGTATTTGCTCACTGTATATAAAGTCATTCGCAGCATCTAAAGTTATTCCAGCACCAACACTGATTAGATTATTATCACCATCAATAGTAATAGATGAACTACCTGCAGTAAGAATACCAACAATTCGAGCATTTCCTGCAATATATAAATCACTCATACCAGTAATAATACCAGTAGATTGAATATCAGTTACAGTATGGTGTTCAAATGTATGAGCAGTTAAAATACCACTAAAATATCCATTAGTAGCAGTAATAAATCCAGTAGCCTTTACATCCCCCTGAACAAATAATCCATAATCATCTTTTGCAGTTGTTCCAATCCCTACCTTAGATAAAGTATGAATACCAGAGGATGTAGTAGTCCATGTAGTACTTCCACTACTTACAGTAGAAAATTTGAATTTTTTCTTATTGGATTGAGATGTATCCACCTGAAGAAACATCCCATCATAAGCACTCACATTGGTAGCAATACCTGTGATATCATCCAAGTATTGAAGATCTACTGCACCACCTCCACCAAATGTGGCTAACTGCTGCTGAACTCTATTAACAAATAAAGTATAATGCTTAGATAAATCCTCAACTGTAGCAAATTTCTTATCTAATGGTGTAAGAGGATCAGGTTTACCGCCAACAGATTGTTCATAAGTAGGAGGTTCATTTAAAAGACCTTCAGTTATTGTTTGTTGTTCTTTTAATTCTTCAACAATTTTATAAAGTTCAGCAATATTAGTTGCTGTGTCTGTATATCTTTTATCGAGACTATATAAATTCTTTTTTAAATCTGAAATATTATCATCATAATATTTTGGTTCAGGAAGATTAGCAATCTCTTCTTTTAATCCTTCAAAATATTCTTTAAGATTTTTATCAGACTCATAACTTTTATTATCTAACTCACTTATTTGTTTTTCAATATTTTGTTTAGTCTCATTCAGTTTACTTAATACACTTTTCTTTAATTTTCTATCATCATCTTTAAATTCATCATGATGTGACCAAATCTTAATTGCAGTTTCTTTAAGTTCCTCATATATCTTATCTTTAGCTTTCTTTAATTCTTCAATCTTTATTCTTTGTTCAAAATCTTTAAGATCTAGGTTTTCAGTTAATTCTTCAAGATCAGAATCAAATTTAGTTTTAAGATCTTTGATATGATCTCCAACTTTAATAAAATCATCATCAATTACACTAAAGGTTTTACCTATCCATGAAAAATCAGGGACTTCATTTACTTCATTAACCCATTTTGGGAAAGTAGGAATTTGCTTCCTGACTTCATCAATAGCCTCACATATTGCCTCTATTTCTCCATCATAATACTTTGGTTCGGGAAGATTTTTAATCTTCTCTTCAATGAGGTTTAATTGCTCATCATAATACTTTACTTCTGGAAGATTTTTAACTTCTTCTCTTACTACATCAATTTGTTCGCATATTGCTTCTACTTCAGTATCATAATACTTTACTTCAGGAACTGTGGGAATATTATTTCTGACTTCTTCAATATGTTCAGCAAGTTCCTTAAGTTCCGTGTCATAGTACTTAATTTCAGGAATATCAGGAATACTTTCCCTGACATCATTTACCATACGAACTAATTCACCCCATTGAGGTGCTTGGATTATATCAGTAACTTCTATTGCTGCATTTCCTTGTGCATCATCAAGAATTTGAATATTATCTTCTTTTACTTCTTCATCCTGTTCTAAAAATGTTTCTACTGATGGTAATTCTTCTTCAGTTATTAAATCTTCAACTGAAGGCAGTTCATCAGAATTATCTTTATAGTCTTCTATAGACGGCAAATTTTCAATGTTGTCTTCCGACATGTTATGAGTAGCTTAGGTACTTTGGGATTTCTCTCCCCTTCTTTTTATTTATTGTCCTGTGGAAGTCCAGTTTTTATAAGTTTAGCAAGTTCTGCAGTAGATCCTACAAACAATGCATTATTAACAGTACTTGGACCTTTTGATTGTTCTTCATTTACATCTTTTAGTTTTTTCTGAAGATCCATCAATTTATCAGTAGCATCCGAAACACTCTTAATTAACTGACCTGCTACCTCATATGCTCTTGGCATGTCACTCTCTTGAGCAAGTTCAAGAATTCCATCAATTGCTTCTTGTCCTTTTTCAATGATAGAATATAAATTGCCTCTTGTATATTCATAATCTCTGGTTATATCATCCTTCGTCATTCTATCAGGTTTTTGCTCAGGAGTGATTCCAACCTTTTCGGTTGTCACTACCTCAGTCTCAGTAATGTTAAAAGCATCATCTAATTTTTTCATTGTTTTAAATCAAAGAACCATCAAATCCAAAGTCGTCACCAACCTCAATTAAATCATTGGTTGCAGCAGTAACAAGATTTACACCCGCACCACCTACATGTTCAGTTGGAGATGTGCCATCCTGACCTCTCTTAACAACGAGTTGATTGCCAGTTTTCTTATCAACATAGATCGACTCATCATCAATAATAATATATGTATTCTCTGCAATACCAGCAGCGTCATCAACATCAAATACATCTAATGCTGCACTAATATTGGAAGTTAATGTTGTTACTACATTAGCATCATAAGCCTTAGTAGCACGAGGAGTAACAGAGTAAGTAACATCTCTCGTAGGAGTCTTGGTATATCCACCAGCAATATATCCAATCTTCGCAGATTTGATAAGATCTTTGGATGCAGCAGCATTGGATCCAACAGGACCAAATAGGTAAGTTTTTGCTGTAAATCTAAACGTATAAATTAATGATCTTCGAGTTGTAAAATCTCCCTCATAATCATCTTCCATTGTGATATTTTCAATTACCACAGGTATATCTCTTTTCTCTCCAATAGTACTGACTAGATCAACGCTTAAATTATATGCAGGTTGAAAATATGGTACAATTTGCTCTACAATCTGTAGCATATCATCATTCAATTTAGTAAAAACTGCTAACTCAAAAGACATATTATATGGAACTGGCATATATGTCTTTCTAATTGCTGCCCCACTTCCAGTAGTTGATGATTTAAATGTCTGAGTGGTAGTTACTTTTCGTGATCCATCATACTGTAAACCATTAAATTCAAACGACATTCTAGGTAATGTGATTGAAGTGGGTTTACTCAGATCAGGTGATTGCTGTAATCTAGCTAAAAACTTCTGAGTAGGTCCATATGCAAGAGGAACTCTGATAACACTAGTAGTATTATCATCACTATCCTCATGTTTAATTTCTATACCATTAAAAAGACTTCCGAAAGAAATAATCGTTCTTCTTAATATTTCGTGGTAATAATACTCAAACATTGTTACAGACCTTGTATATTATATTTATGGTGTTCCAAATGGATTAGACTCACTAAAGTCTAAAATGGAATCCGCCTGAGTTTCTATTTCTAGGTTATCGGGATATTGACTAATAGTATTATCTTCCTGAGTTAATCTTAATTCAAATTGTGCATTACTTTCACTACCAGTAAGAGTCTCTCCAATAATAAAGTCCCCAGTTGCATTAGAGATAGCAAGAACTCCTGTGGATGCATTCCATGTTCTTACAATAGCAGTTACACTACTTGCTGAACCTGTTATAGTTTCAGTTGGAATGAAGTTACCTGTACCACCCGTATCAGCAGCACCTATCGTTATTGATGGTACTTCAATATACTTAGCACCAGCATTTGTTAGATAAATGGCAGTTACAATACCTGAAGAATTAATTAAAGATAAACCAACAGCAGTGGTGACACCAGCAACCTCTGAATGATAATTCTTATCACCTTCAGTATTGGATATAGAAACCGTGGGAGGTGTTAAATATCCACCACCACCATAAATGATATTAATACCTGTAACAATACCGCAATTTTGAATACCAAATTCAAATGTTGAAGTTGCTATACCCACATTTGTAGCAGCCTCGGACATTACAATTGATGATGCACTGATACTTGTTACATATGCATCTCCATCAATGAAATTATAAGAATCACTATATCCTACACCTAATCTAACTCTATCACCAATCAATATACCAACAGTATCCATTCCCGTAATAATAGTAGCTCCAATACCTAATGTGCCTGATGCAAATACCGAATTATAACGCATGGTGGTAATACCAGTTGCTCTAAATGCTTCATCTCCTCCCGTAGCAGCATCAATAGATACTGTAGGAGGATTTCCTGCCTGATATCCAAATCCACTATTACCAATAGAAATAGCAGTTACGGTTCCAGCAGCAGATACCACTGCGGTTCCTGTTGCTCTTACTTGTGCAGTAGATCCTGAGAAACTAAGTGTAGGTGCAACGGTATATCCAGAACCAACTGTAGCACTGGTTCCTACTGCCCACGCATCGGAAGGATTAAAGGAAACAGCAGTAACAATACCAGTAACAGAATGAATAGTAACAATACCAACACCAGATGTTCCACCTACAGGAGCTGCAGTAATTGAAACAGTGGGTGCAGTCGTATATGCCCTACCTGTAGTGCTAAATGCTATCGAACTAGCATTTATGACTGAACCTGCTAAACCAACGGTTGCAGCAGCACCTGAGGCGGTTGGAGCAGAGAATGTAACGGTAGGAGCACTCTCATAGAATTTACCCCCACTAGTCATTGTAACGGTTAATACGGTTCCACCAGAAACATCATAATCATCTAGTGTGGCAGTAGCAGTGGCTGTCTCACTAGATCCTGTTGGTAGTCCAAAAGTAACTGTTGGTGGGAATCCTGGTTTATAAAATCTACCACCAGTAGTTCCGCCAGGAAACATAAATTTGGCATCCCCATCACTAATAGGAGCAGAAGTAATACTTACTCCAATTCCTGACATTGGACTGTAAAGAACGGCAGTAGCAGCTGCACCCACATGTGTAGGAGTACTGAATGTTACTGTTGGAGGTGTAGCATAACCAGAACCACCATCAGAAATCGTAACAATACCAACTGAACCAGTAGAGGCAACTCCCACCGTTGCAGCAGCACCTACAGCATCAGTTCCCCCACCAAAGAATAAAATACCAGGAGCATCAGTATAATCATAACCATAACCTGGATTTATAATTTGAACTCCTTGTACTTTAGATCCTATTTCTGTTCCATCACAGTTAGTCAAACCATCAAGAAGAGTAGCAATACCTACAGCAGTAAATCCTCCAGAAGGAGCAGATGTAATAGCTACTCTTGGACTAGAAGTATATCTTTCACCTCTATTTGTAACCTCAATAGTCTGAACTGCACCATTGTCTATTCTAGTTGCAGCACTTGCGTCGGAACCTGATGTAATGACCGTCACAGTCATCAAATTAAAGTCTACATCAAATGTATCATCTATTTCTTCAATACCAGTATCCAGTACTTCGTCTTCTGGTCTGAAGAGTTCACAAGTTAATGTATAGACATAATTTTTTCTAAGTTGATAAAAAGGTTTTTCATGTTCTACAAATTTAACCTCAAATAACCTATCTCCCAAAGGAAAATAAACCAAATCCCCCTCCCTTGGTCTATGGTCTAAATCGACATTTGGTAAATTAATATTAGGTAAATTTTTAATTAATGGTGAAATATAATCTTTAAATCTTTCTTGAGATATGGTAATGGTTAATTCATTAGTTGCTTGTATTCCAAACTTAGAAAGCAGTACAGTATTATCTCCATATCCATCAAAATTCTCTACATATGCCTCAATAGGATATGATTGTTTAAATTTTGATTCTACTACTTCTCTAATAATTTTGTTAGTCGTTGCATACTGACGAGGGAGATAATAGCACTCCACTCCATATATCTTCAACTGCTCATTAATTATATCTTGGACTAATCCCTGCTCACCAGAAGATCCTTGTAGAAAATATGGATTTAATGCCATTAGCCTATCATATCGAGAGGTGGTAATTCATAAGTATTAGACATCATTTCTCGGATTACTTCAAGTTCTTTTACACCATCCTCATAAATATCCCGACCATTTAATTCAACCCCACCAGGAAGTTTAACTCCATTAAATTTAATTAAGTTCTGGCCCCACTGCTTCTTAAGAAGAGCAGTTGTATATTTCTTTAAGAATGAATCATTCCATACTCTTGAATAATCATTTGGATCAAGAGTTCTAAAACAATCCATCACTAACCAATCTCCAGCAGTTAAAGTGCTCCAATCCATGTCAAGATATAATCTATCCATTCTTTGATTAAATCTTATTTGCTTTTCTGTTGTTAACAAGAAATCTATATCCGACAAATACGTTTTTGTCATTGCATAGGTTAATAATTCTGTTGCTCCCCAATAGTAAATATCATTTAAAAATAATTGATATTTAACACTAAACATATTATTAGTAATAGTAGCACTTCCATCAAAGTGAAAGACTTTAGTAACACCAATAACTGCAGGAGGTACTTGTAAATAATTACTATTTTCTTTCCAATCAAAATCTATCGAAACTCCATTAATAGTTGAAGAAGCAGTCGTAGTTGTTATTCCTGTTACTCCATCTGCTCCTGGACCTTTACCTCTGTCAATATCATCTTGAGTTACTTGATATTTTAAATATGTTTGTAAGACTCCATCAAAATGTCTTTCATGAAAATATTGAACAGCATCATCAATTATATCTTCACATTGTTCATCCGCAACGTTAACTTCCAGCACAGGAGCTCCCAATTGCCGTAAACAATATTGCTTTAATTCAGATCTACTAGATGGTTGTGCCATGTATCTACTATTCCTGTGAAATTATTTAGGGTCTGGTAGAAACACCAGCATGAACCATTACATCCCCTCTTACTAATTTATAATAAGTGGATCCCGCACTCACTATATTAACATCATAAACATATCTACCTTCATTAATATTTCTAGTAAGTGTATCTGCTAATGTTAATGCTATTTTTCCACCAGCAGCACTTGTGAATCCTACGGTGAAAGTAGCAGTAATAGCAACAGTAGATCCTACTGCTACACTTTTGGTCATTTGAGCAGCACCACTATATCCAGTAAAATCATAAGCAGTAGAATTAGGACGTGTTACTGTAAAAGTATCGTCAAATCCTGCTCCCCCATAGATGTTTAAATTAGCAGCATAAGGAGTTCCTGATTCGGGATCAAATGTTATGTTATGACTGGCCATTTACTAACTCCTTAAGTAAAAATTTAATTTCATTAATCTCATTTTTTAGGTTTGTAAGATCTTGCTCAATAACATCAACTTTTTGATGTTCATTATCTCTAGTTTTTTTCTGAGACATATACTGTTTATACTCAGATGTATTACGATTCACAATCGAATTTGTTTGGGAATCACGATACAGACCTCCATGCCCCTCTACTTTTAAATAAGACATTTTATGCAAGTGCAAGGACTCGAAGATCCTGTAAACGAGGAGGGAAAGTTTGACTTGTAGAAGTCATTACTATTTTAATCCTATAAAATTTGAATGAAGGAAGTTCAGTGGCCGTAAATGTATATTCTTTAAAGTTAATGTTTGATACATTTACTTCCTCATTAGGTGAAAGAGTAATATATTCATCAGATTTTCCATCATTATCAGCAGGATCAATTACATCTCCTTTATAATCCAGATTATCATATCCTGGGAAAGGAGCATAAACTGGATTGGATTGAGGAGAATTACTAATAGAATAAAATGCTCTTATATCACAATTTGTATTTAAATAAGCATTTGTAATAATCTTCAAACTAGTAGAAGCATTTTCCAATTGAAACTCTTTAGAAAGATATTGGAAAGCATTAGGATCATCAAATATACTATTTACTCTATTATCAGTTATATAATTTGAAATTGGTGCATTTACTCTATTAGAAGTAAAGATAACATTCATTCTTTGTGTATCAACCATAGGAGATACTTTAGAATCAGTGGTAGCTAAATTAAGTCTCATATTAAAGGATTTGTTTCCTGGTAGAGTACTTAAATTATTGGTTTCATTGATCTTAGAAGCTATAATTCGAGGAGTAGACATATAATTATTTTGACCAACACTAATTGGTTCAAATCCCTGATCAATATATGGAATTTCATTTCCATCTAAACTGGAACCACTAATAGTTCTTGCTTGAGATGTAAGATTGGTTCCTGGAACTGTAAGATTTTGAATCTGTGGATTAATAATTTCAAAAGGAATGTTCTGCGTAGCAGTTACATTATCTCCACCAGCTGACTTGGTTTGACCCATATAAAGAATAGGGAAACTTTCTCCAGTAGATCTTCCTAAACCACTTGATCCCATATCAAGTTTAATGTTGTAAGAATCAAAGGTAATCGAATTGGCAATTGATACGTTTCCTAAGTAATGAGTTTTATTAATTCTCCTTAAGGAAACACCCCCTAGTTCATACTTATAAACGGGAGTACCAGCAAGATAATTCTTAGTAGTGGTAGAATCAATAGATCTTGAAGTAATACCGATGGTAGTTCCATCAGCACTCTCATAAGAAAGAATTTCTTCACCAATCTTAAGGTAACCATAGTTAGTAGTTCCTACTCCAACATTCTCAAACTCATCAAAATTAGTTGCACTATCAACAGTTATATCACCTGTCGTGGATGTATCAAGATCATTAACCAGTTTTGTAGGAATTAAATCACTTTGTACCTTAGAAATAGTTACATCATTATCTGTAAAGTACATTCCATGATTCTTATGATTAACGAGGATATGTAATCCATCATTAACTACTTCAACATCAGAAATTACTACATTTCCACCCACATTATTAGCACCATTAAGATCAGTTGTAAGACCTGTATTATTAATATACTTAACAGTATTTCCTGTTCCTGTTAAGAAGTTACCCTGAACATTATCAAGAATTAACTGGGAAGTATTTGCAATCGAAACAACAGAGAGTCGAGCATTTAATCCCAATGAATTATTACCAATAGTTCCTATTCCTAGAACATCGCCTGGAACATATCCTGTACCACCAGAACCCACGACAAAAGAGGAAATAGTTGCAGCTACTGCTACTCCGTTAGTAATTGTAATGTCTGCCACAGCATCATTTCCAGCTGCCGTTACATTGGTAAGAGCAACCTGATCAAATTGATAAGTACCTGATATTGGAGTATATCCAATACCAGCATTAATAATATTTAAAGTGCCTGTTGCAATTCCTGCATTACCAACATATGTACCTGTTGCACTACTTCCATGTTGAAGAACCGTATTTCCAACAGTAAGATCAGTATCATTTAAAGTAGATCCAATTCCCACCTTAATCTTTCTTCCCGTCAAATTCAATGGATTAGATAAAAGATGAGCAATTTGATGATTTCCTTCTGTTAACTCAGGATTATATAATTCAAAAGATCCAGTTGTTACAAAATTCGCTCTATAAAGAGTAAATTTAAGATCTTCCCACTGACTTGGTTCCCATGTAGACGCATTCTGAGACTTAAATAAAGATCCTAAGAATGGTTGTTGAGAAACATTAGTTTGAGTTAATAAATCTGTTTCACCCACTCTTGAAATATAAGCCTGATACTTAGCAGAGTCTGAAAGAAGAACTATACAATATTCAATTCCACCTTCCAAATAGATAGGTGATTTAAATGTAAAGGTTGTGGCAATAGATGCATCATTAGAAATTGTAATATCTGCTGGAGATATAGAAACTTCAGAGAATGGAATAACCTTTTTAGTAGGAAGACCACCCTGCATTGTTCTTATCTCAAAGTAAACAGGTAAATCTTCATCATCCTTTGCAGCAAAGAAAATATCGCAACTGGTTAAGAAAATACCACTTGCATCTTCAACTCTAAATGATTGAGCTAAAGGATCTCTCCAAGGAATCTCCCAATCTTCTGTCCAAGTCTCACCCTCTACAATTTCACTACCTATAACATTACTTACTGTTCGTTCTTCACTAAGTGTTTCTGTTGAAATAATAGCATTTCTGACAGATACAATATCTTCTTGAACGGTATCCAAGATTCCAGTAGAAGAGAATGTTCTTTCTGCTCTGGACTGAGCATCATTAACATTATTCGCAGCATTATTAATTAAAGTAAATACCTTATCTCCAGTCTCAAAACGTGGATTATTGCTAATATTTGGATTAGGTATGAAAAGACTTCCAATAAGATTGGATCCAATATCTGATACCAACCTAACATTAGAAACTGTTGCCATAGCTCCACTAGTTTCTCCCACTAATATCATATCCTCTTCTACCCATCCCCAATATGATCCTTGAGGTTGATTTGCTAAAGAGAAAGTATCTACGTTTACTGTTGTTGAAGTAGTAGAATAACTAGCAGGTATGGTTCCATTTCCATATGGATTGGATCCATAAATTCGTGTAGGAGAATTATAAGGCCCTTCTAAGTGATTAGATTGTGCTACTCTGAATCTAATAGAAGCTTCCGCATCATCATTCGTAATTGGTAATACTCCTAAAGGTCTAGTTGTACCAGTAATTCTCTCACCTACTTGGAAAGTACCAGAAACCATAGAAATTTCTATTAATTTAGGTACACAATATTTGGTTACATCTATTCCATCTAAGAATGCATATTGTCTTGTAGAAGGTTTAACTCTATTAACAACAAATTGAACATTTCTTGATCTCATAAACGCAATCAACTCCCTACTTATTGATCGAGTTCCTTGTGAAGTTCTATCAAATTGTTCAGTAACAATAGCTCGTGTACCTGTTCTTCTTTGCTGTTCTGTTGCAGAAATCTCAAATGCTTCTCTTGCAGTTCTTGTCCATCTTTGGAATATGGTAGTGGAACTTCTTCCAGTTTCCTCAATACTTAAAGTAGGAGTGATATCCACTGCCTCTCTAGTTGTTCCTGACCATATTGTTTCCCATGAATTCCAAATAACAGATCCAAATCCATTTTGAGGATTTACACCAAATCTTCTTCCTAGATCTTCCACTTGTTGAGTAAAATCACCTTCTACATTAATAATATTTGCATCAAGTCTTTCTGTATCAACCCAGTTATCCGATGCAGGAGTAAGATTTATATTACCTCTCCAAAAACTCACTATAAATGGAGTTACACTCTCAGATCTTGTAGCTGAAACCTGTTTTAACCATTCAACTTCATTATAATTTAAACTTATAACATCTCCTGTCTTTTTAACATTTGTTCCTTGTGGTGCAGCAAACTCTAAATCTCTATTAGCACTTACATTTTCAACAGGGCCTAATTCAACGTCTACAGCAGTAGTATAATGATTAGGTCTTAATTCCTGCTTACTCCTATCAATACTATTTTTATATTCTACAAGAGTAGATTGTGTTAAAAATGAAGTAAAATTATCTACAAAGAATCCTGACTTAAATCTGTTTATACCCCCAGAATCAGGAAGAAATAGACTAGCAGTATTTGCTTCTAGTAAAGAAAGAGAAGTATAATATTCAAGAGATTTAATTCTATTTTCAAGTCCTTTAATATCAGACATCGTATATCTCTTATATTCTAAGAAATTTAAAGAGACATTTGACGTATCATAAAGATAAGGTGGTAGATACGCAGTAGCAATCTTTAATGCATCATCAACTGTAACAGGTTCTTGGGGTTGTTCAGAAGGTTCTCCATACTTAACTTGGAGTTTCCCATCTTTAGTAAGATAAATCGTATCTATCCTACCAAGATACCATGAAAAATCAGTGATTATAGTTTCGTCAGAAGCTAAAATATTTGCTGCTGAATTACCCGAAGCATCAAATGTTCTTCCATAGAATTCAAGAGGAGATCTTACACTGGTTGCAACAGTATAATCAGAAACTCTTGGTCTAATATCAATTAAATCCGTATTTCTATTACCATTTACTGATTGAATTTGAGTTGTATAATTAAAACTCGAATAAGAATCTACAGTTGTAATATCTCCATCATCAGTCGATTGATAATAACCATTAGCAAAATAAATTTTTATCTTTTTATTGGGTGCTTTTGTATCTGCTTTTCTATTAACAACTGAATAATTATAAAAATCTTCTTTTTGACCATTTTCATACTCAAAATTACCTGAAATATCTAAACTAGAAGCATCAATAGTCGTTACAACACCCTCAATTTGAGATTCTTCAAATACAACTGTTTCACCCTCTTTGAAATTAATTTCATTTTGAGGTAAGAAGGTGATTTGAGAATTAGTTACTGATTCTGCAACATAAGCACAAGCATTACTAGTTTTTCCTTTAACTTTTTCACCTATAACTAAATCAGCAGTTTTTCCTGTAGGTCCAGTTAATGATGAAAGAGTCAATGTCGGAGCAGAAGGATCCGAAGTATTCGCAGACTCATAAACTTTATAAACCGTTATAACATCTGCAACATTTAAAGAAATATCTTCATCTTGAACTCTGGTTCCATATGGATAATTTCCATAAGTCAATCCATCATTGGCAGTTAAAGTAGTAATACCAGATGCATCATTAGTAGATTTATCAACTAATAAAGTATTAACTCTATTTCTATATTTTATTTTAACCTTGGGTTTAAGTTTCTTTATTGTAGTAATAAGAACGGCCTCATCATCTCCTCCTAAACCATAAATTTGAAGAGAGGTAGATGCAGTATCTATTTGAACTTTATCACTAGTTAAAACTTCGGTAGTTCCATCACTTCTTATTAAGGAATATCTTGAAGCAGTAAAAGGTAAAAATGTTTCATTAGTAGATGTTTCAACAGCAGATGAAAGTTGACCATCTACAATATTAACATTCTGAGTTTTTCTAATAGTTAAAGATGCGTCAGTTAAATCTACATTAGAAATATTATCTTTAGGAAGTTTAGTATAGAAAGAAACATCAGATGCTTTCTGGAGATCAGTTCCAACCACAGCAAGATCAGAAACCTGAGTTACAGAATTAGGTAATAAACCATCTGCTACTCCCGTAACCGTAGTAACTCCTGTAACAACAACATGAGTTGTACCCACACTAACAACAGAAGCAAGCACGGGATCAACTGTATTAGTACCACTAAATCTAATTAAGTTTCCAGTCTTTATTTGTCCTGGAAAATTAGGACTTGTACTTCTTACAGTGCTGATAGCACCACTTGTAGAGTTCCATACAAATTGACTGATGGTTCCTACACCAATTGAAGTGATTGGTGTCAAAATTGTGTCTGCAGAGAATGTTTGTGCAGCACCCACTGTATTCATGTCAGGCCCGTTTGTATTACCAAAAACGGACTTTATATCGGAAATACCGTAATTAGTTACTGCAACCGCAACTCTTGTATTTTCTACGCCATCTATAATGAAATTTTCATTCTTTATAAAATCACCCTGTACATCGTAAACAGTTACGGCAACACCCGCAGAAACAGGAGATTTTATAAATGCAGTTGCTCCACTATATTTTCCTTTAATATGACTTGGAACTGATAATGTAATGTTCTCATTTAAAGTTATCTCTGTAACTGTTTGAATATCATATAAAGTAACATCCCATTCATTAATATTTTCATTAGCTCTATCATAAGATCCTGACTCTAAATCAAAATCATATACTCGTGCTAATCCTATTTCTTTACCTGCAGGAAGAGTAGCAGCAGTTCCTACTCTTGTATCTCTTAAACTTAAAACATAAGTATTACCAATACCTATTTGCGGAGTTCCATATACCTTATTTAATTTTAAAGTTGCACCAGTATTATAATTTATACCTTGATCTTCTAAAGATTTAGTTGTTCTTGGTTTAGAAACATCTAGATAATTAGAAGTTCTAGTTTCTATATCATATCCTTTTACGAATGCTCTACCTGGTGATACCTTATATAATGCTAAATCGTCTGAAGGAACCTGTCCTCCAGCAGTTAATTGATTTGCATTATAAACACCATTATTTCCTTGATAATTATTTAAAGAGTTTTTTACATCAATACCAAATGGATGAACATAATAATCCCCTGATTCTGCATAAGTTCTTCTTGCTAATTCATCATTGAGTAGATTATATTGTCCTGAATTGGGTTTAGACCTCAACACACCATTTTCTACAGTTGCTAACTCAACAAAATTATTATCATCAAAATCATCTAATTCTTTTTTAATCAAAGAAGTAGTAATCTTTAATCTATCTGCTCCTGGAGCAGCAAAATTATTAAATCCTCCCGCATTATCATTCAAGGAAGGATCCATATCCGAATTAATTATCTCTTCATCAATAAAAAGTCCAATTCGATAACTAGGGGTATTAGAATATTCATCTAAAAGAAGTGTATGCTTTTTAACTTCTACGAAATTACCTTTAGCAAAATAAATTCCATCAGCAATAGAAAAAGAAGATCCTACAGAAGACGCATTAGTAACTAAAGTACTTGCAAATGCTTCACCTGCTGCAATAGTGGTCCCTCCTGAAATTATATCTGCACTAGCTGATAACAATTCATTATCCTGAAAAATAGATGAAAGGTTATTAGTAGTATCTGATCCCAAATATCTCAAATAAAGAGTAGGAGTTCCTCTTTCTGAATTTTTTGCAAGAACACATTTTTCCGCAACAGCTGTTATACCTGAAGATAATCCCGTAATTTTTAATCCTACTAACTGCCCCAAATAATTAGATACAGGAGATCCTAAAAAACTCTGTTCAAGTTCTATAGCATAATATTGATTATTATACGTAGTATTACCTGGAACAACTTTTGCACCTTCTTTAAAAAAGTGTTGACCAAATTGTTCAATCTGATTTTGTAAAATCGATTGAAGATTATTTAATTCCCTTGCTTGAACTGGCGTTCCAGGTTTGAATAATACTTTATAATAGTCATTATTTGCATTAAAATCGTCAAAATAAGGTGCGACGTTTAGATTAGTTTCCTGAGACATAATTCTTTAGAATTGCAAAATGACTTTGATATCTTCTTTTTGGTTTGTTGATCTAGTGATCGACGGTCTATTATCAACGTAAATAATATCTCCAGAATATTTTTTAACTTCTGGATTGGCCACACCTGCGGTAAATGACTGACCAAGATAATAAGTCCTACTATTTATTACAGTAGAAACACCTGTAAATGATGTACTAATTGATAATGAAGTTGATCCACCAGTAATGGTAAATGATCCACCACTTTTAATATTTGCGGTAAATCTATTCATCTGAAATCCATAAGTAGGATCGGTATTTGCACTACCATTAGTATTAAAACCAGCAGTAGACCTATCCTGCCAGTACTTAAGAACAGAGGTAGTTTGATCATATGAAATGACTCTTCCCACAGCAGTTGATCCAACTCCTATAGTTTGAGTAACAAAATCATCGGCAGTAAAGGTAGCAGTACTAGAACCAGCACCAGTCAATCTTAATGCATAAACAGCACTTGCTTTATCTAGTTCTAAATTTTCAGTAGAACCATATGCTTCTGGATTTTGAACTATACCGATACGAGCAAATTCTTGTCCTGTAATGAAATCAGGATTTTCAGTATCGTTTTCAATTCTTGAATAAACAAGAGCATTCTTGGCTCCTAGTTCTCTATAAATGTCAGCACCATGTCCACCCTGAGGAGGAATAATGACATTAAATGCAGCAGCAGTAGTTCCTGTAGGAACTCCCCCTGATTCTAAATCCAATGTCCCAAAACTATAACCAGAACCACCTTTAGAAACAGTTACTGATTCAACTTTTGAAGAACTATTGATTACCACAGTTGCTTCTGCCCCCGCCCCATCACCATTAATAGGAACTTGAGTGTAGGTTTGATTAGCAGTACCTAATCCAACTCCTCTATTAGTAACAGTAACAATCTTAAGTTGTCCACTCGTTGATGCATTATCTCTAACTGCAGCATCAGTACTATTAGTAGACCAATCTGCAGGAACAGGCATAAAATTGGTAGAGTCAAACTTTACAATATCACCTGGTTTAATAGTATACAGATACTTCCAAATATATCCATCACCACTACTTCCTGCTGCTCTTGGTTCTAAATCAGTAAATGTTGGTTCATCTAATGATGCTTTTCCTTCTGGATTATCAGGATCAGTTCCATTTTGAAGACAAATATAAACTTTATAATCAGAATTTACAACAAAATAATTTGCAGCATATAAAGTAGTTGCATTAGAAGGTTTAGAAGGATTTTCTGCAGTAACATCATTTCTATACATGTCATAGGTAATACCTGATGTCCATGTATTCTTTTTAACAACTTGCTTTACATCGGTTGTATCTACCTTTTTCAAGGCTATCATTGTATCCCAATATTCATTCTCTTGATTAAAACTATCCCTCGGATCAGGTGGAGTCGTATTCCAATCAGAATCCACCTGCGTAGCATTAGGCAAACCAATCCATGTATAGAATGAATTAGTAGTTGCAGCAACACTCGCAACAAAATCTTTAGTATTCAAGATACGAAGTTGATCAGTTATAATTGCAGCCATTTTGCGATAGTTTTTTTACTTATTTATTAAAGATAGTTAACTAGAATAATTTTTATATTTTAAAGGAGCCACTCTACTTACAACAGCAGAAGTAGAAAGTCCTGTAAATCCATTTTGCGTATATGCATTAAAGGATGTAGCCGCTGCACCAGGTCTTGAACCTAAGGTTATTCGACCCCAAGAGAAGTTTCCAAACAATTCACTTATTCCAACTCCTGTTAAAGAATTCCAACTAGAAACACTGGTGGTAACTCTTGCTACATATGTCAATGCAATTCCAGGTGTAGAAGTTTGTGCAACCGAAACTGCAGCAACTTCATAAACTCCATCTACAAAAGTCGTTCCTATTCCCAAGACAGATCCATTCTGATAAATTGAAGTTAATCCATTTCCAATATTACTGTTAGATACCGTAAAGTAATATCCAGTTTGAATACCACTTATAGTAACAGCAGTACCTGTTATACTAGTATCTCTTAAGAAGGAATTAGTAGGAATATACATATCAAAAACAATACCTGTAGAAGCAACTCCTACACTAGTAGTAGCAATTCCTACAATTTCTCCAAAATCACCCTCATATGCAGAAGAATCATTGACTTCTCTACTTGGAGTAGGAACAGTAATAAGAACCTCTGGTAAATTAGTATTAGTATATCCTGTACCAGGAGAAACAACTGTAATAGCAGAAACGGCATCTCCAGTAAGAGTAGATGTAACAGATGCTCTAGTTGTTGTTCCTAATCCAACAGGAGTACCAATGATCACATTAGGAGCAGCAGTATATCCTGTACCACCTGAACTAACTACAACAGAAGATATTGTACCCGCAGCAGATACAACCGCAGTTGCAGAAGCCCCTACAATATTATCCTGAGAAGTTATGGAAATCTTTTGGGTCTTGGTAGTTGTTTGATCTTCATTACTTGCATCGAAGAATGTTCTTACACTTTCAACAAATACAACAGTTGAACCTACACCCACGGATTGAATAATAAACGTCGTAGGAGTAATTAATGCTTCTAATTCTTCACGACTCTTACTAATTACTTGACCATTAATAATCTTATCAACTCCCTGTTTAGTCCATGTAACTGTTCTCTTACAATCAGGATTACCATTAATACCTACACCTGTATAAGCATTTGTATTAACTACATCAGAAGCAGCAATTTTATTTACTAATCTCTTATCTTGTTTTAAAGAATTAGCACAAAGATCAGCATCTCCCTCAATAGTAAGAGTATCTCCTTTTTTCACAGTTTCTAAAATATCTCTATAGGTAACATCAATATCACCACTTCCTTTATAGAATAGAATCTTACATGTGTCACCATCAAACGAACCATCAGTTTCCCTTCCTTTAGGAGCTGAAGCAAATGTCAATATACTTCCATTAGCAAGAGTATAACCATCTCCAGGAACTTGTAATATATCATTAAGGAAAACAAGGATAGTTGATTGAACATCAATATTTGATCCTTCTCTTGCTCTAATGGTAATTGGATCTCCATCTTTCTCAAGAGTAAATGTTCTCTTAACTCCATCAAATTGACTTTGAATCTTATCTAATACTTCAAGTTGCCCAAAGGTCCAACCAGCAAATGAATCAGTAGAAACATCCTGTATGGTAATCTGGAATTCTTCAAAAGTTTTTGATGGATCTGTAGGAATACCCGTAGTTCCCATCTTAGGAACTGTTAGAATCTGATCATCTTGATATCCATATCCAGTATTTTTTATTTCAAACTGAGTAACACTAGATCCTTGACCCACTACAATATCAACAGTAGCTTGTGTTCCTATACCTGTAACAGAATCAGAACTATAAACTAAAGGAATATTTGTATATCCTAGTGGTTCATCAATTATCACATCCATTTGTCTATTAACGGTTCCACCTCTTGAATAGAAATGAGATCTAGTAGAAATTCCACTATTAATAGTAAAGGAAGTAGTATTACCAACAGTTAATACTAAAGATCCACTAGCAGCAGGATCAGTGCCACTATCCGAATTGTTTATATCTCTAGGTGCAATCAAAGCAGGTTGGATTGTACCCCCAGATGCATAGAATGTAGGAACCGTAGAAATACCTACATTTATGGTAAATTGAGTAACACTTGCCACTCCAGTAACAGGTGTTCCTCCATAAGCAGGATCACTAGTTCTTGGATATGAATGAGTAGCTGCTCCATCATCTAATGCACAAGTAAATGCTAATCCAGTAAGCACCACATCACTTGCTTTACCAGTTACAGACAATCCATGAGCACTAGATGTAGTGACTGTCATGATACCTGTAGTATTATCGTATACGGCACTCTGAACGCCCACAGCAGGGAGATAATCACATGTGAATGCAATTCCTGCTAATTTAACTTCTTGCCCTACTAGAAGACCGTGGGCTGTCGTTGTAGTGATGGTAGTGATACCAGTTGTAGATGTATAGCCAACATCATAAATCGCTTTAGGTGCATAAATGACTTGACTGTTCGTAATTGCTATTCCTGTAATATGACCATCGGTAATTGCAGCAGTACCAATACCTATCAATTCAGTTTGAACATTAGTTCCTGTTTGAATAGCAACATTAACAACAGTTTGAACTCCTACTCTATATCCTGATCCACTATTACCAATACTAATAGAAGAAACTGTACCAGCAGTAGAAACAATTGCAGTTCCACCAGCAGCTACAAGTGGTTGATATCCTAAACCACCAGTAGAACCAACAGAAGCAACCACACCACCCACAGGAATATTAGAATTATTAGGATCACTAGCAAGTGAAGTTGCGGTTCCTGTAAAGGTTATAGTAGTAATTCCAGAACCTTCAGATAAAATATAATCTTGATATGTGGATAATCCACCAGTCGGTCCTTGGAATACTCCATTTATAAGAATAACTCCATTATTAGTAGAGAATCCTACTGCATTTGATCCATCCGATTTTAAAGTAAATGTTTTTCCAACACCTGTAAATCCTTCTGAAATATCATCAAAAACTTGGTTAGTTGCATAAGGTCTATTACTACTGTCTACAGCTGCCCCTCTCATAAAGGTTCTTCCTTGGAAAGTGGAGAATGTAGTAATTCCTACCCAATCCCGATCATCAGGTTGATTAGTCGTCGAACTTATTGGATCAGGCCCTTTAGGTGCAGTAATAAAGTTAATAGTATTATCAATAATATTATAATCACCTTCAACTTTAGTTACAAGAGCATTTTCAGTATGAATTCCTAATCCTGTTCCCATCCATGCACGATCCACTAAGAACTTATTTGTAGTTCCATATCCGACTGTATTCACTTTCATTATCTCATCATCAATTTTAATTAAATCACCACCAAAGAAAGATGTGACTCCAGAAACTGCTACAGTTACATCGGCAATTCCTATCTGAGTTGTTATTCCTGTAGTAACAGCAGTAGAAACAATAGGTTGTTGAATTGCATTATCAAGTGCGACTAAACACTTAGTATTTTGATTTCTTGCTGTTATTGTATGTCCTGCACCCGTACCTACTGCTGATAAATGTATTTCATTAGGAACAGTCTTTAATGCATCTTCTGCAGTCTTAGCAAATTTAAGAGTAGTTTCATCAACCTTAATAGCATAAAGTGTAGAAGGAAGAAGAGTAGTAGTTCCAATACCAGTAATAGTTGTAGTTGCAATTCCAATAGGACTACTATCACCAGTAGCAGCATAAGTAATCTCCTCACCACTTACAAAGAAGTGCTCTGGAATGATAACACTGTTTGCTGTTAAGTTCACTACAGAAGAATCACTACCATCAAATTCTCTTGCAAATATATTTCTTCCATCATGAGTTAAATTAAATGCTCTAAGAACATCAACTTCTGTTCCCTCATATTCCCCATAACCTCCAGTAATTGAAGCATTATTGAGATCTATCTTATTAACAGAAGTAACAGCATCATTTTCTGCAGCTATCTGCAAACTCATCTGGAAAACACGAACCTGTACATCTACACTTGGGTTAGGTGTATAATAAAGATTTGTCCAAGTGGAAGAAACTGCAGCTCCCACTGTACCTAATCCTGCTACTGTAGCAATATTTCCATACTCAGTAATGTATGCTTCTGAACTATCATTCAACACAATTACTTCGGACATCTCATAACGATTATTAGTAGTATCTTCTACACTAATGATATAATAAGCAGCATTATGGTCATTGGTTTCAACTGTATTATTAATGTCATATTGAGCAATTAAATTCTCTGTAGGAGAACCTGAAGCAGCAATAGATGTATAAGAAGAATCTATAAAAGAAAGATCTAAAATACCATCACCTATCCATTGAGTTCCGATACCAGTAGATGCAGTACCAGATAAAGAAATAGCTAATACATCCACAGATGCTGCTATACCTGCTCTAGGAATAAAATCAATATTAATTGGACCCGTAGACATAGAAGCAGAATAAGTTCCTAATCCCGATGTACCTGTTGCATCTGTAGCATCCGTAGTTATTTGACCATACTCTAATAAATCAACTGTTGTACCATCATGAATAACGTTTAATTCATCAAATTCTAGCATTCCATTATCAGCATTAATTTGCACAAGAATTTTAGAACTTCTATATGTTGAAGCAATTCCAACTATAGTTGTTGTAACTCCTTCAGCTACTGCAGTTTGTGTTGATCGAATATCTACTACATCCCCCAGAGTTGTAGATCCAATACCCGTTGTATTGAGACCTATTAAATCAAAACTTACCGTACTTACATTGTAATTATTGACAGTATACTTAGTAGGATAAAATGTGAGTTGGCCACTTGTACCACTAACATTGAAATCAAAACTTCCAAGGTCTGTTACAGTTTCTACTCGACCATATTGATTCATATAACCTTGAGAACCGTCTTGTAAGAGAGAAACAAACATACATTGTCTTTCTCCTGTAAATGTAGCATCTTTTATTAATGTAAAGAATTTTTTAGATCCATGATCAACAGGAAATTCTTCTGCAACAGAAAATTTAGTGGAGCGTGGTTCACTATTAAAAGTAGTACTAAAATCATCAATAGTTAAAACTCTATTACCGACTGATTCGTAGTAATCTGTTAAGACTCTAGAATTAAAATAGATTTGATCTGATAGGGTTTCCGTATCACTTATAGATAAAGAATTTTCAGTAACTAAATCAAAACTAGGATATGAATTTATATTTACAGTTCCAATTGAATCTATGAAAACAAACAAATCACTATCATTTGCTATGATATTAGCTTTATTAGAATCAGATTCTACTAATAGATCACTAAATTTTAAGAATCCTGTAGGATGACTTAATTTATCAACAGCATCATCCCATTTATCCATCGAAACTTTAGATTTTAAGGAATATGAGAAATTTTGATAATAAACATTATCAGGTAATCTTTGAAGATTATCACTCAGGAATCCTGTTTCTCTTTGCCATCCTTTTTTAACTATAGATCCCGCATTTATCTCAATATCAGATTCAAAATTAATTTTAGAATCAATAGTTCCTTGAGTTTCAGATGTTTTACCTATAATCAAATCCCCAACATTAAATTCATCAGAAGATGATATTTTTAAAGTTTCATTCGTACTATCCCAATTTTCAACTTCTCCCAGTTTATTTCCTGAAGAAACTTGCTCCCCTTTAATGAAATTATTCTTCATTAATTTAATATCAAATTGAGGGAAATATTTTTGAGGAATAATTACTCCAGCAGAATTTAAAACATCTTGATTACCAGGATATGCATTTTCTGGTAGAAGTCCAGCCAAACTATAAGTAACAACACCTACTTGTCCCCCTAAAGGAATATTAACATCTGTTAAAGTAAATAAAGTATACTCATACTTAGAAGAATTATAACCATATCCTGTAGTGCCTACACCAACACTTACATTTTCAATTAGAACTTTATCACCCACGCTAAATGGTGAAGAATCACTAAATGCGGTGTCTAATCCAACGGTAACATTTTGAGTTGTAGAATCATAAGTGATGGTATTAATACCAATACCATTTACATTTGCCGTAGGAATAATAGTAGGAGGTGTATTATACATCCCCTTAGTATTCTGTAAAATAGTAACTTTTTGATCACCGATTTCATACTTTAAATCTACATCTCTAACTTGCTTTCCAGTATATCCGTCAATAACAATTAAATTAGGAGCTATAGAGTAATTTTTACCTGCAGAACTAATCCCAATTTCCTCAAAAGAAGTTAAAGATTCAATTTGTAATATTTCGGGGAAATTAGCAATAGGTCTTATGGTATTATCAGCCGAATAATCAAATCCAATATTTTCAATTTCAGTTGAAAGTATTTTACCTATAGTTTCACTAGAAGGTTCTAAAATTGCTTTAGTCCCAACACCAGTATTGATAGAAGATATTCCTACTATTCGGGAATATCCACTTCCCTTATATTTTAATTCAATATCAGATATTGCACCATATGCAGTAGTAGAATCTGTAGAATATTCTAACTTGCTTTGTGATTCACTATAAGAAGATTTTTCAGGTCTGGTTAAAAGATTATATTCAAATGTAGTTGTACTACCAATACCTGTGACGGCATATGTACCTGAATATACACTATCCTTAACTTCTAACTGATTATATCCTTTAATTTCTTTATCAATAACAATTCCCGATTTACTTTCACTAACTAAAGTTTTATTGATTGGAGTAAATTTATAATATAATGTTTCAGGTAATTTATTACTTACTGATAAGGTTAATCCTGCATCTGTAGTAACACCTACTTTTCCAGATTTAGTTACTTCAAAAGTGTTAGTTGAAGAAGTAGAATAAAAACGATTTTTAAATTCAATATCAGTATAAAGATTAAAATCAAAAGCAGGATAAGAAGATACTCCCACAAATCCAGCTAAAGATGAATCAGATAGATCAAATCTTACATTGTGATTTTTATAGGAATTAATAGTAGGATTAATCGGTGATAAAGTTCCCGCAGAAGCTGAAGTTATATTAACAAATTCAGGTTCAAACTGTAATGACTCATATTTACTTAAACATAATTTAACTTTATTAGTAGACTCTTTAAAGATATAATACATTTTTTCATCTTCCAGTCCACCTGAAGAAGATGCAGCAGTATGAATTACCTTGTCACCAGTATTCCATCCATGATGACTAATTTCTATAGTGTTATTACTAGTATCTACATTTCCTGCAACGAATGATTTAGGATTGAATACTATTCTTCTATTGAAATCATTATATTTAACTGTAACAGTAGTTCCTATTCCTGGTTGAACATTCATAGTAACATTATCATTAAATTTCAATCCATGCGTAGATGCAGTGGCTACAGTAACGGTATTTCTATTAACTTCTGCATTAACAACATTATTTTTTACTGTTTTAAAACTATGGTATACACCTGTTCCAATACCAGTAAATCTCAACAATCCTCTATCAACACTAGTGCTTGCAATACCTACGAAAGTTCCTGTAGTTCCAATCCCTACTCTAAAAGTTTGAATTCCAATAAGATCATTAGAAATTCTTGCAACATATAAAGGAGCATCAGTTGGTAAATTATATAAAGTAATACCATCGGTTGAAACCCCTATAGGATCTCCTGTATTAGTCTTATAGTTAACAACCTCTCCACTTTGCAACCCATGATTAGGAAGATAAATTGCCTCTGTTTGTATATAAATTTGAGTTAATCCCGCACCAGGATTGGAGAATGAAATAGTAGTTCCAATACCAACTCCAGTAAGAGTTCCTATTCCTAAGGATTCTTTTGGCTCAAAGTAAATTTCTTCATTTAATTCAAAAGTTACCTCATTTTCAGGAGATGAATTAAAAGTAAATTTCCTAGAATCCTCAGTTATTACAACTCCTGCAGTATGAGCACTACTAACTGTACTTTCTTGAGCTCTAAGAACTCTTAATCTAGAATTTTCTTTATCAACTTTAAGGACTTTTATTGTTTCTGTTCCAATTCCTAAAATATCATTTTCTCTAATAGAGAGAAGATCATTAGAAAGTGATCCTGATACTCCAAAATAAGTAACTAATCCAGTTGCACCACTTGTCCCTGCTGCTCCTGCTAATAAAATACTTTCTGTTCTTACTCCTATATTAAAGTTTCCTTCTAGATAATTAACTGATGTATTAAAACCTGATAGAGAAACTAAATTTAAATTGTTAAAGTTATGGGGAGAAGTAGAAAAGGCTATATAACCACCATTACTATCAAATGGAACTATCTCTAAATCCGAAATAGTACTTGAAGCAACACTAATATTAGTAACTACCTTTCCACCAACTCTAGAGACCTTTGCTTTAGCTTGTTGTTTTTCTCCTACTTTTTCAAAATGAATAGAATCATTGACTTTATAATTATTTCCACCTGTAAGAATTCCAACTTTATCAATTGTTCCATGAGAAACTAAATTTATATCAATTAATTGAGTTTTTTCTTTATTAGGTTGCTTTAAAAAATCATAATATGCATTTGGTTCGGTTAGGGAATATGGAGTGGTATTCCTAAACCATTCAGTATTATTAAAATCATAAGACTGCTGATCAATCGTTTTATTATAATTAAAACTATTAGGTTCTGACTTAAATGAATTTCCAATCAAATAAGGAAACTCTGGTATTCTATACTTATTAAAAGGACCAGAATTTTGAATTATTGTAGGATTAATAGTTGCAAAATATGCATAAACACCATCAGGATAATCTGGTGTAACACAAAAACGCCCATTATGCTCATCCAGATCCCCAGAATTATCAAATTCAAAATCTTCAACAAAAAATCCTTGTGGGAAAATTGATAAAGAAGGACGATTAGAAGAATCTACTGGACTATAACCAGATTCCATCGCTTTAATAAATCCACCTGTTCTTTCACTATATCCATAAGGACCATAAATTGGATTTCCATCATAAGCCCATCCAATAATAGGAGAATGGAAAGAAGCAGATACTTCTTCTCCATCAACTTTTTGTAAATCTAATAATCCATATTTTATATTATTATCGTTATCTCTAACATATAAAGATTCTCTTAATTTACGAGGAGCATATAAATGAGTATATTCAATACCTAGTTCTGAGTTTTCAGATGCTGCTAAAATTCCATCATCATCAGAAATAATATCTACGTATTTTTGGAATAAATTAACAGACCATGTTTGAATTTTAGCTCGTAATTTTCCATTAGAATCATCAACAGTTACTCCTACTCCTACAGAACCTGTATATCCAATTCCTGGATTATCTATTCTTACTCTTGTAATTTTTCCATCTTTTATAATAGGAACTAATTTACAATTATATCCTGTGCCTGAAACAACCAAATTTGGAGGTGCATTATATCCATCACCTTGATTATCTACAACTGCCTCAACTATTCTACCATTATTAACAATAGCAGTAATTTCAGCACCCGATCCACTATTAAGAGTCATTAAAGGTTGACGATCATAATTTATAATGTCAGCCGACCCATATTGGGAACCTTCATTTGTTACTTGAACGGACTCAATAGATCCTTTAAATAAAGGTTGAAGTTTTGCTTTAAAATCTTGACCAGTAGCTGTTGCAACTCCTATGTCTCCTGTAAGAGATACTGTAATAGGTTCATAATTGAAAGTATGCGTTCCAGTCCCTAATCCAGCAATTGATAAATCGATATATTGCTCTGTTTCGTAATATAAGAACTTAGTTGTAGTTCCAACTCCTACACTTGATAATTTAAAGTTATCTTTATCAACTTCAGTAACAATATAATTCGTATTTGAATTTATTCCACTAATTTGATCAACATTATATGAATATTGAATTATTTCACCAGATTGATATCCATGATCATTAATATTAATTTGATTAAGAGCCGTATTAATTCCTGTTGCTGAAATTATGGTTCTTTTCTTATTTTCATATCCAGATCCACCCTTATCAATTATAATATTACCTAAAACTTTCTTTTGATCAAAAGATTGAAACTCATGAACTCCTACTCCAAAACTAGATAATGAAATTGTGTTAATTCCTGCCTTTATAGCATCAGTTTCATCTTTATAAAGTTTAATAGTTGATACACCTACAGTATGAACGTGATAAATTGCATCTGTAGAAATTCCACCAACTGCAGTTTGACCGTTTGTCTTATAAATGACTTTTTCACCATTTCTAAACTTATGGAAAGTAGAAAACCCAATAGTACTATCAGTTAAATCAACTCGAGCTGAATCTGCAGTCGAATTAAAAGAAACAGAATGATCTATAGATTTTAAATTAGCCCTTGCACTTGCTCCAGTACCATTACCTCCACTTATAGTTACAACAGGAGTAGAAACATAGTCAAAGCCAGTATCAGTAATATCAATAGATCTTAAAGATCCTTTAACAGCACAAATTCCTGTTGCACCAGAACCAACATTATCAGAAATATGTAAAATGGGAGGATTTGTAACATCATAACCAGTTCCCTTAGATGCAATATCAATATTTTTAATAGGACCATAATAAACAGATTCATTCGACTTATAATTTAATATCTCAACTCCATTAACTAATATACCAGTTCTAGTTCCTGGTTCAGTAGTATAATTTCCGTCATGATTATTTGGTTTTTTTATTTCCTTTAATAATAATTGATGCTCAACATCTTTATTATGAAAATCAATATATTCTAAAGTATTGGATGTTACAATTCCAGATACAGAAACAAATGAACTATTAGAAATATTAGCTGGACTAGTAGCAAGTTGAAATTGATTTTTATTTAATCGTTTTACAAAGAAAACACCAGGATCCATCTCAGGAAACTTACTTACAACTTTAGTAACATTTCCAAAAAAATCTTTTGTTTCTATATCATAAGAATTATAATATACTGCATCTCCTGTATAATAGCCATGATCTTCTACATCTAAAACAGTAAATTCAGCTCCACTGTATTCACCATTTAATGTAATTTTTCTATCATAAAAATCTAAAGGAGCATTATCATAATTTGGAATAGAAGAAGAAGCAACTATAAGATCCTGATTAAACTTTACATATGTATTTTGAACATTTGCAAAATAATTATCAATGTAAGAATAATCAGTTAATGATGTTTTTACTTTTCCTCTTAAAATTTTCCTTTGAACAGTATATTTGGCAGCACTAATAACCCCCTGACCCTTAATAGAAAAACTGTAATCACTTATAACTTCCGTTACTGTAGAATCTTTAGTACTACCTAAAGTATCAGTAATAGTAACCTTATCCCCTAATCTGAAATTATTCTTAGCTTGAGTGACTATTGTATAAGTAAAATCAGAAGAATCAACTAAAGTTATAGATTCTATATCATATTTTGTAGCAACATTATAGAACCAATTTTCAGTTCTAGGACTTGAAGTGGTTATTCCTAAAGACCTGATAGAAATAGTATCGTCTTTATCAAAATAATATGTATTTTCAGGAATTATAGGATCTGCTAAAACACCGCCAACTCTTACCGTAACTTTTGTGGTAGTTCCTAATCCAACATATCCATAAGCCTCACTATTTAATCTAATATTTTCTTGTGAATTAATAACAGTTGTAATACCAACAGTTGTAGTATTAGCTAAACCAACCCCAAAAAACTGATTGACCGATTTAGATCTATAAGTTAATATTCCTGTAACACCTGTTCCATATACAGCATACAATTCACCTGCTTCTGGAAATCCTATAGTAGAATCTACATCCACTACACTTGACCCAACTGCTACTTCTGTTATTACTTGAGTATTTGGGTGAATTATAAATTCACCAAAAACACTTCCTTTTAAAGGTACATCTCTAGCATAACCATAATCCAGACTTAATTTATAATAATCTGAATTTCCAACTGATACTTTTGCTACATTACTAATAGGAGCATAGGCATCTTCAATACAATAATGATCTCCAAAATGAGCAGCATCTTGATATAAAGTACTATTAAGTAAATCAAGAGGATCTCCTTGAATAGATTCAACTACTAAATCCTTAGTTATCCTATATTGTGCATCAGATGGTTTAAAAAGAAATTCTCTTGGTTTAATAATATCTACTTTTTCTCCATATAATGCACCAAAAAGAATTTTAAAAGATTCATCTGTACCTTTAGTTTCATAAAAATCTCTAGATCGAGATATAAAAAGTCTTTCATTTAAATTTGAATCTAAAGTTCTATCTTCAAAACCTGGAGAAACTTGTTTTTTAACTTTTATCAAAAACTCATTAAAAAGTATTGCACTTAAATTAACAACTTTAGTTCCTGATGCATGAGGGTTAATATCAGATTCAGAAAATTGTAATTGATCAACTGCATCTAAAGCTTTGTAAGATGTTACACCACTAAACCCTCTAACACATCCAGTAAAAGTTGTATTTGTTTTTTCCTTATATAAAATAATTTCATTATCAATTTGTATCAAACCATATCTATCAGGAAAGTGATATGTACCAAAAATACCTTTGTTAAGATCAAAAGTAACTGTAATAGTAGTATCTTGATATCCTACATCACTTCCTAAACGAGTTTGATTAGTATTATTAGTTAATGATTCTAATTTTAAATATTCATCTATATTCTGAATTAAATCAGCAGAGGCTCCTGGATATTCTTGAGAAACATAATATTCTTTAAGAAATTCCCCCAATAAAGGAAAATCTTCCTGAACAAAAGAAGGAAGTTGATTCTCAACTATATTTTGAATCTGTACTCTTTGGAGATCTGTTGATATCATCTTAAGATATTAATATTAGTTAATAGAGGTAGGATTAATCGCATGATGTAGATCCTGGAATACTTGGATTTCCACGAACCAATGTTGCTGTTGCTTGAGGGGATGTAGTAATAGTACTCTCTTCAGTTGTAGCAGTAGTGTCAGGAATAGCACTAATATCTATATTTTCTATATCTAAGTTCAAATATAAATCATGAAGACCTAAAATATCATTAGAACAAGGAGAAGCAGAAATTTCAATAACTGGGAATCCTTTATTAACAACCGTATTAGTTATATTAATAGGGAAAAGTTTAATTTCTCCTCTAGTATAGTCAATTGTACCAATAGATTTTTTAATCGTTTTAGATTGAGTAGATGATGTTAATTGTATTAGAGAAACAGTGCCAGTAGTAGTAGAATGTGGATCGGGTTTATCAGTAAGATAAACTGTACCAGCAATTCCCTCTACATTAAATCCAGAGGACTTAATATTAGATCCATCACAACTTTGAACTATAATACAATTACCAAAACAAATTTCATATTCCACAAAACTATTTAACGATATTCTCAAATCCCTTTTCATGGTCACCCTAGTAATATTAGAAGTAATCGCATCACTAGTATTATCAATTACAGCTAAGAGTTTACTATACTTAAATCTAGCCCCAAATTTATTCATTTCTGCCGAATTGGCATATTTACGTAAATTATCTAATACTTGAGTAATAAGATCCTGTCCAGATGTTGCTAAATTGGAATTATAGTATAAAATTATACTTAATTCTACTGATAAAAACTTCAAATCAGCGATTTCTACGTCTATTCCTGCTACAGTGTATTTTTTAATGTCTCTTTTGATATTATCTTTGATCATATTGGACAAATAAAGTCCACTTGAAGGTTTTATACTCACAAAAACCTTTCCATACTGAGGAGGATCTAATGTTTCCCCTCCAAATGCCGATACTGCGTCAGTTTGAGGGTATAATGATGGAATAATTGCTTCATAATCATCAGTAGTCACTGCTCTTTTCTGAGAAGAGTAAATTCTAGTAGAATATTTCTTAATAGATTCAATATCTTCGATACTTTGACCGTTAGAAGCGTCTTTAAGAGTGGTAATTTCGGAAATTCCTGAATTTATAGGAGTATTTTCTCTTGAAGAAGTTAATTTTCCACTAAAATTCAAGTTTGAAATACCATTTGCCAATAATCCATTGGTTACAAGGTAAGAAACTTCAATAAAACTAGGAGCTTCTAATTTTTTACCAAAAATTCCATCTCCAAAGATCAATTCATACCTCTCACCTTCTACTTCTTGAATAAAATAGACAGGAGAATCAGAATTTATGTCAAATAGACTCTCAGATTGACTATATTTGCGTGTAACAGTAGAAGATTCTGATGGTTTTACGATTACTCTTATTGTAGAGAGGTCAATACCAGAATTTTCGAGAATAAAACGTTGATCAGGGTCAAATGAATTTACAGTAAAGGTAGAAGTAATGTAAACTCCTTCCTGAACGGCAACATCATTGAATACGGCTTCATTATTTGAGACGGGAACGGTAATATCATCTAAAATTGCAAAGGTATAACTCTCATTATTGAAATCTGCTGATGCTGCAACTATTCCTTTATTTAAAGTTATGGTTTGAGGTACAGATGCATAGTCTGATGTATCTACAAAAAAGGAAATATTAGCTTGAGAACACTTTTTAGACCGAGGAACATATCCAATATTTCGTGCAAGAGATACAACATTCTCTCTTAATGTTGCACTATCGATGAAAACCTCATTTGATACCATGTTGGCATTGTATGAGGTGATATAAGTGTTGTATGCAAGGACATCAATTATAGTTGAAAGGTTAGATCCTTCAAAATCATAATCCGTAAAATTGGAATTAGACCGAAGATAGTCTTTAATTGATGTTTTTATCTGGTCAAAATCCAGATTTGCGAAATTAACTAGTGGCATTATCTTGCTGGTTGTAATGCGAATGATAACTGTTGTGCTTGTGCATCTATTCCAATTATTTCATAAGTAATATTTACATCAAATTCATATGAATCTGGGTTTGCAAACACTTTTGTGGATAACAATTTAACTCTAGGCTCATAATTTTTAATAGTATTCTCAATTTCACTCTTTATTGAGGATGCAGTAATGTCATCCATATTCTCAAAGAGCAATTCATTGACTCTTGAACCCAAATTATTATTAAAAAATCGTTCTCCTGGTGCAGTAAGCACTAAATTACGAAGAGAACGAGCAATAGCTGTCTGATTTTTAATCGCAATAAGGTCTTCGGTTAACGGATTAACCTGAAAAGACATGCTAATGTCCTTAAATGACTTGCTTATGCGTTGAACAGGCACTATAAACGGGCAAATATATCTTTATTTAGCAGTATTATTCTAAAGAATTTAGTAACTCATGAAAATCACCATCTTCTTTCTTTTCATATAAGTCATTTGTTACTTTTTTATCACCTTTTTTAGGTACAATCGAGTCATTTGCTATCTCTCGAAGCATTTTTTGATATTGATGATTGGGTAAGTTGTCTAAAAAATCGTGCATTTCTATATTTCGAGTCTTTTTTATTTATTTTAGCATGGAATGGTATATCTGGTTTCTTCTAATGTTCCTGCGATGTTATAAGAAATAATAGTACGTCTTTTATCTGTTCTATTAATACTCGATTCATGTAAAATAGAAGAGGGAAAGAGAAGCATATCTCCTTCTTCTACTTTTGGCTTGTATTCATTATTTGCACCATCAAAAGGATTACCAAATGGAGGAAAAAAATAAGTGGAATCATGCGAATCTGCATCTAATTCCACATAAATGATACCAGACCATCCTACTCCTCCATGATTATGAGTCATATGATAATCATGTTTATAATATTTTTGATACCATATATCAGTAAAGTGTATTGGTATGTCTGGTGCAAATTGTTTAAGGTAAGGTTTAATAATATTAACTACAACAGGTATATAAGGAGCTAACTCTTCCTTATGATCATGTTGGGCATGATAGTCTGTAATCATTCCTTGATCGTTTCTTCCATTATTATATCCTTTATGTAATTCCTCAGGAGGAAGAGCATCTAAGATTCTTTTTTTATTATGTTCCCAATTCTCAATCTTATAACGAATGAGAGGAATGGAAAACATTATTTCTACATTGTCCATGTTAAGTTCTTAGTAATTAAAAAAGGACTCATAAAGAGTCCCCTTTTGTTTATCTACCTTGACCACGGTAGCGTTTCTTAGCTTTGTTACGAGAGGTTGCCGCATACTTACTATGCTTGCCTCTTCCTTGACGAGTTTTTTTCGGCGTTGCTTCGATTATTTCACCACCGAGGGGACTTCTCATTGCCATTTAGTTATTCTCCATAGTAAACGAGACACGACGGTTAGATAACACGAGTCTTCTCATGACCAACACGTATCCGAGGATCGCACCAGATCTTATAGTCTGCATCAATTGCATCTAAACAGAAACTAACGTCCTCTCCACACATGTCTTGAACTGCTCCAGACTCAAACTGTTGCATCTTCGGAGCAAACCAAGGATACTCCATTTTCTTATCTTCAAAGACTCCGTTCTTAATCATCACCCAACCAAAACCAGTGTAGTCAACGGTGAAAGGTTTTGTACGCTTTGAGATAGACTCAACGGTTTCATGATTCATAACTCCACCGTTCTTGCGGAAATCATCTTCCTCTAACCAGTGTGCTACTGAGGTGGTTGTGCCATCTTCTGTTGCATACCATCCACCGCAAATCTCAGCCTCCTCTCTTTCGGAATCTTCTGCAGGTAATGCAAGATCACATAATTGCCAGAACTTCTCTGAAGTAAAGACAATATCCGAGTCAATCCATAGTTGATAATCATACTCTAGTTTACCATCCCAAGGTAACTGATCAGGGCCACGAAGTACATTCGCACCTAAACACTTACATCTTGCAAAGTTAACCATAGAAGAGTAGTCTTGAGAAATCTGAATACTCATTCCATTTTGTACCATGTCGAAACACATCTGTACAAAATTCTTTAGAAATATAAATGAACAACCTCTACCTGGTAAACAGAAGACAATCTTCTTACCTTTCATTCTTGCTTTAATTGCATCATAATCCCAAGAAGGTGTTTTGCTTTTCTTGGGAGGGACTGTCTTCACAGTAAATCCTTTTGCCATAGCGTTTTGTAATTACACATCAATTATACAACGCTATTATGTATATGTCAATATGAATCTTCTTCCCACATTGGTTGAGGGATAACCCTACCTGGTCCCCCTACTCCACATTTAGGCCCTAGTTTAATATATGATAAATCTTCTTCTGTATAATCTGTCTTGAGTAAACCAACCATTACCTTTAACATCTCCCATGTACACTCAAACTCTTCTTCTCCTAAGTTTGAATAAAGACATCGATCTTGTGCATAGATGTGATAAGTGGTTTCGTCGTACATAATGTATTTGTATTCTTCACTTATTATATATGAATATTAAGGTTCATTGATATACTAATTCTATCTTCTTCTTTTTGATTTGGTTTGACATAATGATTAAGGTCTGCAGGGAACATTACTATATCTCCTTTCTTTGCATTTATACTTGCAATATCTCCTATTCCACCAATATTCTTATTGTCTATCGTTCGCATGTTATGAGGACTCATAAAAGTAAGTAATCCATCACTATCAGTTAAGTATAATACTAATGCTAAAGCACATCCTGGATGATTATGAGGTACATTCCATGCCCCTTTAGGATTAATATTAAACCACCATGTATCGACTCTTAGATACTGTTTAGAATCATAATTCCATAGCATCTGTTTGCTATGTTCCTTTATAACCCATTCAATATATTCTTTACCTTGTGGATGAAAAGATTTCCAATCAAAACTAGGCGTTTGATAGCCTCCTTCACCAGATCTATTCTCTGATGGATATTTTTCTTTAAACCTATATGCCCCTTCATATAACTCATCTATTAATTGTTGGGGTGTTTCTTCTATATGCCAAACAGGTGTAGAAAATATATCATGTCTCATATTAAAAAGGTATTGAAGGGGTTTTTTACCTCGGAAAAATTTTGGCGATTTTTATATATACATCTCGAATTGTCACCTCTGTAGGTTAGGGTCTCTATCTTTTTTTATAACCGCAACGCCCGCCCGCACGGCATCAACCAACAACGCATAATACTGCCAATACGCATATAACAATTATAGCATATTCGTGCATAAACTGTCAAATAGCACGTACACAGTTTGTAATAAGAACTGACTGGCTAACTCATATCCTCAATGTAACATTTAGCAGACTCATTATCCTGCAAATCAAATACTTTATCCCAGCTAATATCATGCGGGTTAAAGTCACTTAGTGTCTCTAATTCCAGTGTTATTCTATACTTACTCTTTGATGCTTGACTGTAAAGAACTGACATAGGATTAGCCCCACGTAGAGTGTTACTTAGTACTATAACATAACGGAGAGTTACTGTCAACTAAGTATATGATATTTATGTGGAAAAAGTAATACAAACGAACTTAAACTATACGGTTTTAGTTTATACTGAACTGGTTTGTTATTATACCCACAAAATTACATCGAGGGTCTTGTAATTTAAGCGAGTTCGTGTTATAATCGACTCGCTAAGATCACTATAAGAACTAACATTTATCAACACAATTTCCACACTATTTGATACCTTTTCCACAGATTAACTCCCCATTGTGTATAACTTGTGGAAAACGATTAGAAAACATAAGTATATTTAATTTGCTATTTATCTGACCAAAATAACATTAAAATAGATAGTTTTCCACAGAAACTAACAAGAACTGTGGAAAACTACCTTAATACTTAGTGTGCATATTGTCCCCCTTATAGTCTATTTTTCTTCCTTAATCTCTCTCTTTTAAAGTTATTACTAACAAGACTAATTACACCTTCTTTAGTATTATCATCTACAGAATTAGCCTCACAATATGATAACAACTCTCCAATGATTTGCTCTTCCAGAGTATCATTATTCTCTGTTAATATCAGGGAGTTTCTATACATTTCCTCACGTATATTGTGAATCATTTATAATACCTCCCAATCATATTTGTCTACTGATTCTTTACACTCAGGGCATGTTAATCCGCTAAAGTTAAAATGATAAACAGTACGAACACTTTTACATTCTGGGCATACTATTGCTCTTCCATTTTTACCTGCTCGTGTATACCTAGTCACCTTACAGTTAGTAATACTTTGAGGTCTTGATTGAACAGCCTCCGTTAATACTTTATCAGTCCATATTTGATACTCATTCTTATTACTTATGTCATTAAAATCGGCGGCGTTCGCATCTCGTCTAGGGAGAATATTTGAGTTAGTCATTAATACTTTCCTCCTGATGATTAGGGTAACTAATTTCCATAAACTTGGGAAATCTGTAATTATAATCTATTATCAACTCCTTATAGAATTGCTCATTCCATTCATACTTAGTCATGCTCTTCATTGTTAATTACCTCCATTAGTTTCTACAAAAAATCTAACATAAACTGAGTCAACATTGTCCTGATAACTTTCAATTTGTACGGGGCAATTGTTTAACCATTCTTGAAACAATTCATACGATGATTGTGCTTTGCTCATTGTTAACAACCCTCCGAATCATGGGTGAATACGTTATCATCTGAAGCTACCATATTACCAACGAATGTATCAACTTTATCTGCATAATCATCATCTGTAACTGTACTTATATCACCCTCTAATTCTTGGGGAGTTATTGTTACTTTAGGGGGATCTAATTGTTCTACTATCTTATCACATATAACGCATAATTCATCACATAATTTATCATCATCATTACCTTGAATATACCCTTCGAGAGTATAAAGAATCGTTTCTAATTCGTGCTTAGTAAACATAATTAATTAACCTCCTTAAGTGTAATGAACTGATGTAGATTTGAGTGGTCTACGTTATTATCAATGAACTTAAAATTATGTATTCTATTATATACATCATTGATATATGCCTCGGTTGATATTACTTTCTTAAGGAAAGTCTTACCATTTAATGTTAAGATCTTCAACACTTTGTCGTGTAGTTTAACATTAGCACGTGTTTTTGTAGGATAGTAATCAATAACTACTGATCCTGATTGTGATGTGATTTGCATTAGTTAACCTCCCAATATAGTGGATTGTAGTATACAGAAATTGAATCAAATTCTTCAATCTCATTGTAATACTCTTTGCACAATTCGTTGTACTCGTTGTTAGTTAGTGGCTGCATGGTTTGTAATAATTAAGGACAGTAAAAAGGAGTTGGGGTTAACAACTCCTAGAGGATTTCCCCCTGACTAAGTATCATTCCATCCCAGAAATCAACAGTCTGATTAACAGTTGAAAGATACCAATCAAAGTTTTTTTGAAATACTTTGCAACCGTATTTGAACTCACTAAGTAAAGCATTTAAACGTGATTTTGTAGTGACAGTCTGCCATCCGCAAGAAGACAATTTTAATGCGTTTGAGTGATGATCTAGGGTTGCAATTTGATGACCATGTAACAAGACTTGTGAACAATTTGTTAACTCATTATACTGAACACTCGTATTAGAGTTTGTCCAGTTTGCCCTTCTTAGAAGTGCTGAGTTCATTTGCTGTTCAATCTTACGCATAGTGAAAAGAAATTAGAGTGAAAATTGCGTGGAATCTCTCCCACCCTTATATAATAGCAAAAAATGCCCACTATGGGTGAAATAGTGGACACTTTGTAAACTGGTTGTGCTAGTGGTGCGGATTGTATAATTTAAGGTAATATACAAAGGCACACACTAAAATAACAAATAGGAGGCCAATTACGTAAACCATTAGTATAACTTAACCTCTGCTTTTACATTGATTTTTGATAACAATTCAACGAAATCTAGTGCTTGTTGATATGTAGGTAGTGCCACATATTTGCACTGCTGAGTATCATTGAACCAATAGCGAATTGTTGTGTTCATTAGTAATCAATATCAGAGTTTAAGTATGCATTAAGGTCGAAATCTTTCTGATCTTGCATTTCTGGAAGATCAAAGATTTGTGCCTCTTGTTTATTAAGTTGTTCAAGAATGTCTTCTGACATAATGATAGTTAATGAATGAATAAAATGGGGTTAAATGTATGCTAACTGTTTACCAGTGTAATTAACATTTAACCCCATCACAGTTAATGATACTTTAGAGGGCTGTTTGCACCTCTACAATATCATCTAATACAGCAAGGATTTCATTCCCATTGTTTGCATTATCAAGCAGAAATTCTGCGAAGTTAGATGATACAAACTGTGTGCTGTCTAATGACATAATAAGAAAAGAAATTGAACTGAGTGACTGTCTTTTTAGTGGCGAAGTCATTCCACATTGTTGTTAATTAGTAAGAACAATCTTCAAAGCGTTGTTGAGCAATAGTGCCAACATATTCTTCGAGAATTGTTACATCTTGAGGATCTAATTGTTTGAAGTTAGGTGTTACTAACTCCTCCCAAACTTCATCGAAGATTGTTTCTAATAGTGCTTCATTTCTTAATGATGACATAATTAAGCACCCTCGCTCATGATGTTAGATTGATCAACTGAGTTATCAAATACATTCTGTAATTTGCCACCGATAGTATCAAGAACCTCTTGATAATCATCATGATCTTGAAACTCACTTAGTGCCATATCTATGACATCCCATTGAGCATCAGTGAAGAAATTACGGACGGTTTGATATTCAGTTTTTGTGTTTGTTTTGTTCATATTGTTAATATAACCGATTTTAAGGGAATAATCAAGTAGCTGTGTGCCAGTTTATGATCTGACCACTGATACTGCTGCTTGACCTTTATTAAAGATAGTATCAACAACTGATGAAACTTTTTTAGATGTAGTAATACCAACTCTATCCCACGTTGGTATCACTACTAATCCAAACTTTTTGTTTACATCACCCTTACGGATTACACGTCCTATTGTTTGACTAATAGTGATATAATCCATGTTTCTTAAGAACAATGCAGCTTCTAATCCTGATACGTTAATACCTTCAGAGAGAATACTGTGGTGCAAAACTATAAACTTCTTAGTTGAATCTTTACCCCATTTATGTAATGTAGTGAAGAATTCTTCTCTGTTGATCTTCTTACCATCAACAATTGCACCCGTCTTCGATGTTATATACATCCAAGAATAGCCTCTGCTATGTAACTCTGAACAGAAGTCAGTTTGTGATGTGAGTGATACTATTTGTGCAGTAGATCTGGCACAAATTAATATCTTATCCATAGATTGCTCATCAATTGTGGATAACAAGTTCTCGCAATCATGCTCACATTTAAGTCTACTATCATCCTCTCTTTGTATCTTCTTAATAACAACTTTGGGTGGTAATATGTGTCCCTGTTGTACTAACTCAGGAGCAGGAATATCACATAATACTTTACCATAAACCTCCTCAGTTTCCATGCCTATCTTATCATCAGAAAGACAATGTTTAGGAGTGGCAGTGAAAAAGAAGCACCTGCTATTTGTTCTTGTTGAGTAATACTTAGTAGGAGGCTGAAAGTTCTTCTGAACGCTATTATGTGCTTCATCAAAGTATAAAGTATCAATGGCAATCTTTGACTCTTGTATCTTATGAAGGGAATGATACGTGGTAAAGATTAACTTATTATACCTGTAATTAAAGGTTGCCCAATCACATATAGTGTCAGGATTAGTACTTGAAAAGTGTGAAGTATCACCACTATGTACATGCATTACTTTATACTGAAGCATTGGATGTACGTTTAGATGATGTATAAAATCATCAGATAATTGTTGTGCTAATAGTATACGTGGAGCTACAATTACGATGGTCTTTCTATCAGGATCTTTAAGGATTACATCCCAATCACAACTATTAAACTGTGATTGTGCGTCCTTAATCATACATAGAGTTTTACCACCACCAGTAGGAACTATAACTTGTCCTCTGGAATTGTCCCGTAAACTGTTAACAACTCGTTCCTGATGAGGACGTAATTTAGTCATGGCAATTTGCGAACAATAATATAATAAACCCTATTGCAATTTCAGTCAATAGGGTTAGTGACACTTTGAAAAGTGTATCACTTAAATGATACTGTAACCGAAACTATACGTGCAGTAGGATTACGTGCCAGTGCAGTTTGGCGAGCATCTTGCATATTAGTGGCATGAACTTGCTCTACAAACATACTACCAGCAACGAATAGTTTAACATCCCATTTCATGATTTGTCCTCCTTACATGTACAAACAGTGGATAGATTACGAAGCTTAAGATAAAGATTAGAAGAGAATTGTGTCTCCTCTTTATTCATTATCTCTGCATTATTGAGACTAAGTACATTCACGATGTAGTTAATCTCTTCTTTATTTAAGTCAATTAGCATGATAATAATCTCCTTAATTGACGCTTACTCTGTGCATAAGCATAATTATCACTTGGAGTTTTACACGTAGTGATAACTAAACCCTCTGCATTTTGCCAAACATAATGATTAGTTTGTCGAATGATTTTGAATCCATTGGATGTCATTAGTCTCTTAATCTGTTTGGCAACTTTTAACTTAGACATGTTAATCCTCCGTTGATCTAATTGATTTGTTTGCCTTATCATCAGTTGATTCTAATAACTTACCTACCTTATATTCATCACCTTCAATATACTCAACCTCTTCATAATGCTGGCAATGTTCAAAATTAGATGCAATTCTTTTTGCTTCAGTTTTATTATTTGCACCAACTGTTACTGAATAGTAAACAATTTTCTTTGCTTCAAATGTGTAACTGTTTAATAATCCGTTAGACATGATTAAATACCCTCCAAGGTTAATGAGTTTGAATGAATTTGCTTGTTAATTACACATGACTGATGAATATTAAGGAGAGTTTCCATATTAACTCCCTCCCAATCTGTCCACTCTGATACATAATCTTCAGCATCAAAGTCACCAGTTCCATCTACATTTTGTGGGCATGATTTGAAGTCATCGTTATCATCAACCCAAAAGATTCTTCCAAAAGATTTAGATTTAAACATGATAATCACCTATCTTAAGTATAAGTAACCACCAGCCCATCCTGTAAAGTATGGGTTGTGTAATTGCTCACGTTGATTAATAATTCTCATGTCAAATCTTACATACTTAGCAGGAGAATTGTAAGATGCTGGTTTGTAAACTTCACCAGTATTCTTATCAACAAAAGCATGAACACATCCTTCACGATACTCATTTCTATCTTGAAATGTGTCGAAGTCGTGTTGCATGATCTTGTAATACTTGCGACCATTCTTTATAACGAACTTAGCAAGATTAGCAGTGCCATTGTTAACACTTTCTAACTGCCTTTTAGAGTAGTCAGAATCAGAATCTGCATACATTCTTATTGAATGTTGCTTATAGTTTTCAGTTAAAGAATCACAATAGGTTTGAGTCCAGTCTGCAATTCTTTCAGTTAAAGTGGACATAAAACCTCAATTTGTTTATGAAGTGAAGGAGTCATTTCCCCTCCACTTCTATATAATAACCGATTTTGAGTTATTGTGGGGTAAATGTAGACAGCTTGTGGACTGTCACCCTACCATGCTTTTTCTATTGTGAAGTTAAAGAATGAAAATACCTCACGATTAACAACCTTATATGTACCAAACTCATTAGAGATTACATAGCCTTCATGATCACACATACTTTCACCTATGTAACAATCAACATCATCATATCTGTCAATGTAGTTAAACATATCCAACTTGATTGACTCTACTAATTTCCATAAACGTAGAACATTTATGTCGCAATTGTTATCATCAGCAATTGCATCTAATAGTAAATCATCAAGTTCAATTTCATTGCGAATACATTTGTTTAATTGCTTCTTAATTCTATTTGCTTTCTTTACATCAACAAAATCGCATAAAGTAGCAATTTGTCTAGCAAATTCGCATGAGTTGATGATACTATCTCTATTAGAGTAAAGTTTTACGTCAGGTTTAACCCATTTAGTATATTCTGTATCTCTTAAATCAAACTGATAAGGTTTAACAACTGCATTTCTTAAATCATCTTTTGCCTCATAATATGTGTGAGGTGCAATGATAATTTCTGCATCAATTACCTCATCAAAGTAATAAGTTATTGTGTTAGGTGTGTACTTATCATTACCACCGAAACCAATGAAATCACCTTGATAAATGCCTGGTAAAAATGGTAGATTGTCAAAGCATTTGTGTAAGATAGTGGCTACATTACCTTGATGGTTAGTATCAATATCCTCATGAGATTCATTGATCTTAATTTTAACTTTATTGAACACAGATTTAGTGCCAACAAAGAAATTACCAGTTGCAGGATTAGTACCCCAAACTATTGCTGGAGCTCCGTCAATTTTTGCTGAAATGTTACTCTTTGCAACAAACCAGTCAAGTACAGATAGATCACCAGTAAGGATGCTATCTTCGGGATGTTCGATGTGAGTATTTTTCATACTTATAGTATGACATAAAAAAACCCCTTTTTCAAGGGGTTGTGTGACACTTTTTGAACTGGTTTAGTTAAATGCTTTGTTATAAGAATCTTTAACATAAGTAGCAGTTAAGTTATATCCTTTTACCAAATCTTCCCATAGTTGTTGTGTTTCAAACTGATGAATCTGCCAACGAACTTTGAAATCAGAGAGGTAATCTGCAACCTTTAAGTTAGGTTGAGAAGGACGTACTTTCACAGGAGTGTCAACCTTTTTAACTTCAACTTTAGCTACTTCTTTAACATCTTCCACTTTAATTTGTGCGGTTGAAGTATTTATTTTAGAAGCAGACTTTCTTCTTGAAGTTGTAGTCTTTCTTGTGCGTGTCTTGCGTGGTGTTGCAGGAGTAGCAGTGGATGAAGACTTACGAGGCATAAACGTTAAATTCGTTTGGACTCCTTCATTATAACTCATTGAAGGCATTGGTCAATCCATTGTGTACCACTTTGTCAACTGGTACACCCAGTCGTTGCTGTATTAAATTACCATAATCTTCGTGCAATTCGCACCCTATGTAATATCTTCCTAATGATTTTGCAACCATAGCAGTAGTTCCAGATCCCATAAATGGGTCAAGAATAATATCATTAACTTGTGAACCTGCTAATATACATGGTTCAATCAAATCTGGTGGAAATACTGCAAAATGACTGCCCTTATATGGTTTATTTGTTATACTCCAAACAGACCTTTTATTCTTTTTTGGATATGATTTAGTGAGTCCAGAATGGGGTTGTAATCCTGTACCTTTATTGTGATATTTTCCTTTAGTTCTATCACGAGTACCCCAATCTTTGGCTGGTTCCTTAATACTTTCATTGTCATAATAATACTTCTTATTCTTACTTAAGAGGAACAAATACTCATGGGATTTAGTACATCTATCACGCACACTTTCTGGCATTGGATTAGGTTTATGCCATATAATATCTTGTCTTAAGTACCATCCATCATTGCGTAATGCAAATGCTAACATCCACGGAATACCAATTAAATCTTTCTCTTTTAGTCCCTCTAATTTGTTGCCACGTTTGCTACATTTATCAGGCAAATCTTGCTTAGTTTTAGATACTGACTGTTTAGGATATGATTGACCTTTTCCAGGACGATAGTTATAGTAACTGTCACCAATATTCACCCATAATGTACCATCATCACTCAAACAGTTTCTAACACTGCGGAATATATTCACGAGGTTATTAATATACTCTTCTGGTGTATCTTCCTGACCTATTTGATTACTTTCATCACCATAGTTTCTTAAACCATAATAAGGTGGGGATGTTACGCACATCCTCACCTTATTATCAATTTGTGATAGTGTCTCTCGACAATCACCAAATAAAATAGTATCTTTCATCAATAATCTTTTAGTCTACCCTCTTGTGATTTGTAACCATCTGCCATATTATATTCTCTTCTATTCTTGACATATTCTAACTCATGCCAACAATTTTCCACGCATAATAATAATGTATGAATCATTTTATGCCTCATTGGTTTACCACTTGTATACACGCATGTTGGTTTTGGTTTAACACCAGTTTCAATAGTAATATATCTTGAAACTGAATTCCACCCATTTTTTATACGTTTTTCATTATCAACTGGATCACCTTTAAAATATACCCACCCCTCTTCCCAATCACCATTTGGACGTTTCCAAATTACATAATCGTCTACTTGGGGTTCATACATTATCTGTCTAATTGAGGTAATCCTTCATCAGGAGTTCCAGCTGGAACTGCTCTTAATCTATTTGGTGGTGTACCTTGATCCACATATTCCCTTAACCATTCATCACATTGAGATTTAGTTAAGTTATCAGTTTTAGGATCAATACTTGTCCATCCATTTGTTGTTTGTTCTTGAATCTTCCACAATTTTTCAGTCATTAGATAATAATCTCCAACACTAATTGTATATATTAAAATACCCTATCAGTATAACCGATAGGGTACTAAATGTCAAATAAGGAACTCAGCAATGTAGTAATCAACAGTGATTTCTAACGCAGCTGCTTCTCTTTCACATTCAATAATAAACTTCTCAATCATTTCATCAGTTTGGTTTAAATGATCTTTATTCACGAAGATACCTCCTCACCTGATTTGTTGAATGATTTGTTTAACATTGGCACATAAAGTTCGCCATCATCTTTTAACATAGCGAGCATATTATTGAACCACTCATTGTTCATGTGATGCTCTTCAAACGTCAACCCTTTTATGTAAGATTGACTCCATTCGTGATGGTATGCCATTAATAAAATAAAGAAAAGGCTAGCGGATGTTAGTTCTTTCTTCGGTAGCGAACCGAGAGGCACATCCATCTCCTCGTTAGTGTGTGTTGTGTGTTGTTGAGAAGTGGGTCACAGCACGTGCGAAGTCTGTTGGACGTTACCCTGTAGTATCCCTCTCAACATTTATATAATAGTATATTCACGAAGGAAAGTCAACTAACAGTGGACAGTTCTCTAAGTGCCACCATCTTTGTAAAAAGCCCATCCATATTATAGAACAACTTATAATTCTCTGTTGTTACATAGTGTCCTTTAATGTCATTGCCATCACAATGCCATCCATATGATTGAACCTTTTCTTCAACACCATCTATTCTCATCTTCTTACTGCCATCTAGGTAAGAATGGTATCGCTCGTCTAAGTTAATCATGGTTTTAAGAGGTATGTGTGGATATTATAACATAATGTATGTAATATATCTATGAATTTAATATTCTCTTTAGAGTCATGCAACACTATTTAATAAAATCTCTCGTTATTATAATCTCTACCCACTTCCACATCAATAGCATCAAATATCCTTAATAAAGACTGAGCAAATATTCTATATCCAGATCCAACATATAATTGGCCTAAAACAACAGAAACTGTTGCAATACCCCAAAAGATATAATAAAATTTAGATTTAACTTGGTTACGTTGTTTTTCTTTAGTAATCATAATTAATACTCTCTATGTTCTGTCATGTAATGTTCACGCAATGACCCACTCATTAAAGTTTCACTAATTTCACCATTTGGTGTAGTAATTGTAGGTTCTACGTGATCATTTTTTGCTCCAAATTTTGAGGGTGGAACTCTAGGGTTAATCATATTTCTTGTCTTATCAATAACATAATCCCTAATTTCCATTAACTCATCATAACATTGCTGATTGTAAGCACAACTGCGTAGATGATTATCAGGTTGCATTAATGACTCAAGAAAGATAGAACGAGCTCTATCCCACTTATCAAAATCTGTTATTTTTTCATCAAGTGTTTTTTGATCTTTCATTTAATAATCTCCCAATCTTTGTCGTCACTCTCCATAATAGAGAATAGATAACGACCTGAAATAGATGATAGAAATACTCTACCATCCTCACGTTTATCTATACGACATGAATGTAGTCTATCCATTTTATTCACGAAGCGATTAGTGGCTTCAAGTGATCTAGGTTTGACGTAGAGGAATTCAGATTTCATTGAAAGATTTGAATTAACGATAGTATAACATAAAAAAAGGGGGAAGTAAATCCCCCTTGTGCCAATTTAGAGAACTTCACTCCCTACCATTATTCCACTAACATCCGAATAAAAATCAGCTGTTACTTTCTGAATGATTTCAGTTAGAATCAGATAACGAAACTCTATGTTTACTGCTCTTGAGCCCTCACAAGAGTTTTTGAATGTGAGATCATCATAATCAGAACCTTCTTCACCAAAGAATCTATTCTTATTCTTATAAGCAACTTCATGCAATTTTAATGCTTCAACTGCTTGATCATAAGTCATAATGCCATTTTCTTGACACATCATCCAGAATAAATTCTGCCATGTTGATCTACGTTTTAACATTTTATCTGTAAATCCATGTTCCTTAGATTCGGATTTGATTTCATTATAATAATATTGTAACTCATCAAACTTCTCAAGATAAAGTTTTTGATCTTGATAATCTAAGAACTTTGTCCCATCATTATATAATTTATTTTTAGAGGTTTGATTAACGGCAAAGAATTGGAAGGAGGTTTCTACCTCACCATCATCACCTTCAATTTCTTTTTCATCAACTGATGAAATAGCATAATCAAGACAATCAGCAATCCAATCATCCGCACATAAACGAGCAACAGGATCATTAAAGAGATCTACGGTCATCGGGGCAAGAGCATCACTAATTTGACGTACATATTCTGGCCATGCACCCTGACCAGCATTACGCAGTTCTTGTGGATTTGGTGGACATCCAGCATTGCAATTCTTAAATATATCCTTTAATCCAACCCAATCAACTTGATAGTATTCACTTGCTATCAAAGCACGACCTAAGATAGCCTCTTGCATTTTTTCAGGAAGATCTTTAAAGGTTTGCTTTCCTCGTCTTACATGATGTTTAGATACAGTTGTTTCTGATCCTTCAACAATATACTCATACCAACCGCAAGGTATTTGATACTCATTATTAACAAGAGATAAAATAAACATCAGACGGTTGTTACCATCCATAATAATATATTTGTATCCTTTCTCAAGAAGAGCTCGGAAAAGATGAACTGCTCTATCATTAGGAAATATAACTTCAATCTTACGAAGTGCTGTTTCTACATCAACTAATACTAATACACCCTCTACTCTATCCATAAGAATAGATATGAAGAAAGCTTTCTTCTCCTTTGGTTTCCATGATTCTGGACGTTGAAATTCTCTTGGTGCTATGGTTCCTTTAGTTGTAGTTGCTTTAATGGTTAAACCATTGTTACCACCATATTTTCTTACAGTATCTAATAGTTCTTTTACTTTTGGAGTTCTTTTAAGAGATACAAACTCTGAAGTAAATTCATAGGGATACTCCTTGACTGGAAATACGACAGCAGGAGCTAATTTTTGTACATGTGACATAATAGTGTCCTAATAGGTTTTCTTTTTTGCACCCTTATCTTCAGTATTTTAGAAGTAGGTTGCTGAACCGAATTTTTCAACCAAGAGTAATTCGATTCGATATGATAATATTACCATGAGGTTATTTAGTTGTCAACAGCTTCATATTCACGATAAAGAACCTCTTCCATCTTATGTGCTTCTAGTTCCCATGGCTGGTCACTATAGTCTGTCTCAGAGTGGTCTATGCCCTTCCAGAGGCGTTGATTACGCTTATCTCTTAAATCACCACGCACATGCTGTAATACATGCCAGAGTTCATGTAGAAGGGTTTTAGTATACTCTTCCACTGATAAACGATTGTGGATCTCGATCTCAAATTCACGAGGTCTGGAATCAGAATCAGTAATCCACTGCCAACCAAATACACCCTCTCTAAGTAGGCCCTTATGGTCTACATGAACGGATATCTTATGACGTGGGAGATACTTATCCACGAACCAAGTAACGATGCTCTCACATCTGTTCGTGGAGTATTTGTAACCAGAGTGACTAAGAAAGAGCATTGTTAATCACCAGTTGAGAAACACGTACACCCCAGTTCATAAGAACCATGAAAGATGTGATGAAAATCAATTTTTCAGATCCAGTGAGTTGCATAATAATCCACGAACAAAGGTATTATAAAACCCCTCACCATTTCTGGCAAGGGGTTGTGTGACAGTTGTTTAATTGATCTGATTATTGCTTTTTTAAAGCAAAGAAGGAATTATAAGTTTGAGCAATATATAATTTCTCACTATCACTTCCACCCCAAGTACCAGGTAGTTGAGTGGGTGATGATTTAGAGTCTTGTTCCTGTGAACTACCTGGACTAGGGGTTATTGTTCCTGCCTCATTATGCCCCAATACTCCTCTATAATTTACTCCCCATGTCCATAAGGAGCCATTAGTCTTGAGTGCCATTGCTGAGTTTCCACCCTGACCTTCAGACATTAATATACTTGTACTCCAATCCGTACTTGTTGGGCCACCCACTTGAATAGGTGATTCATACTGTCCTGGTGCATCCTCATTGATTCCTTGGAGTCCATATTCCTTACTACCCGCATACCACATAGTACCATCAGTTTTAGTTGCATAATATCTTCCAGGAATAGCAGCTAGACGAGTCCATGTACTACCAGGCACTTGAACTGGTGATGAATATCCACGAAAATAGGGGGAACCAGCACCTGACCATACTATATTTCCACCCCATATCCACATTGATCCATCAGTTTTAGTACCACCCATCATACCATAACGGTCATTAGCACAACAAGTTGCCCAAGTACCAGGTATTTGAACAGGAGATGAGAAAACATATCCACCGAAAGGAGTAGCAGTAGGGCCACTTTGAGACTGCCCCAATCCTCCATAATAATTTTGTCCCCAACCCCATAATTCTCCATCTGTATTAATCATAGTAAATGTTGTTTGGCCTACATTCATTGCCAATTGACTAGTTGACCACGTTTTTCCAGGCATCGTAAAATTAGATGGAAGTTGTGTCGGTGAACTTTTATGTGTTCCTGAAGTCGGGGTAATACCACCCCAAATTGCATAATAACCTTGTCCCCATCCCCATAATGTATTATCATCTTTAAGAGCAAGAGATTGTGAATCTGCACATCCTGCCATTACCCAATTAGTATCTGTTCCTATTTGAGTAGGTCGTGATTTATTTCTCTCATGTGGCCCATCGTTGACATCATTCATTCCCAATTGTCCATTACCATTAGTACCCCATGCCCATAGGGTTCCTTCTTCATCTTTTTCTGCCATCATATGTCCAACGGTATAACCTGATGGGCTGTATAGAGAATAATAATCACCAGGTACTTGAACAGGAGATGATTTATCATTTACTGCAGCAGGTTGGTTGCCTTGCCAAGGTAAACCTGGCCATCCAGGAACACCGTAATTTAAACCTAATATTCCATACTCACCAGCTCCCCATGCATATAAATCAAATACTTCCGTTCCCCCTGCTCCTGCCCACATGAGAGAACTCACACCTCCACCCATTCCTTGCATCCCTAAGAAGGGTTTTTCTTTTTTATGTTCCCAATTAGACATTGTTTAATCCTCCTTAATCAAAGTTGGTGTAGTTTCCTAATACCTTATATGCTCCACTACCTGTTTTTATAATCGTATATGCATGAACATCGAGACCACTTGCTCCACCAGCACTTGGAGCTGCTGCCCCACTCCACTCTACTGTTGCACTACTACCATCAATATTTAATGCAGCACTATAAGCAGCAGCGGCTGCAGTAGTTATAAGAGTAACAGTGATGACATCACCAGTATCCATTGCATTGTTTAAGGTATTACTACTATCAATTCTGATGTTTGGAGTAGATGTAGTCGTTTCAGTAGTAGAGAAGTAATAAACCATACCATCTGCAAGATTAATATTAGTATTATTACTTAACTTACCAGCAACTATTGCTACTCTCTCTATTAACTGAGCATTATTAAAGGAGAATCCACCACCTGATGTGATGCGAAGTCTTTCTCCCATAGTACCAGCAGACTTCGTATTAATTGTGAAATATCCATCTTCTGTTCCATCTGTGACATCACCTGAATAACCACTAATTCGAGCATAATCTGTTTCCTCATCTGCACTATTCTTTCCTTTAAAACCTATACTACCTAAATTATCATCATCTGCTGGAGAAGCTGAATTGTGATACAAATCAAGGTAAGCTCCATCTCCACCTGTAAGATCTGTTTCTAACTTTAAAACACCATAAGTATCATTTTTGATGTGGGCTCTATAACCACTAGCACCTGCTCCATCACCAACAGTTCCTATACCAACATCACCATCAGATGTGATGCGAACGCTTTCACTACCTCCTGTTTGAAATAACATATTAGAAGGTGCAGCCACAGTTCCTGCAGTCACAATACCTGCATTTCCTGCATCTATACCAGTATTATTAATCGTTACTCCTGTACCAATAGTAGCAGCAGTACCAACAATCTTACCTGTAACTATAACACCACCACCTGCATCATCACTGGCCGTTTCAAACCGTTTGGTATTATCATAAAAAGCAGCAAATGCACTATTAGCATCAGCATAAAACAATGTTTCATTATTAGCCGCATTTTTAACAGTAAACTGATCTGTGCGAGGTCTAATTGCAGCACCAGTATTAGGAGCAGAAATAATTAAATCAGCAGGTGCGGTAATCGTTCCTGCAGTTACAATACCCGCATTTCCTGCATCTATACCAGTATTATTAATCGTTACTCCACTCCCAACTGTCGCTACTGTAGCATTAACTTCAGTAGCAGTTACAACACCAGCAACATTAACAGCAGTGCTAATACCTAGTGCTGCCTTATCAACATCATAAAGTATATTTACATCAGTCTGTCCATAGATGATAATACCAGCATCATCTTGAGATGTTGATGATGGAGCATTAGTAGAGGCAATACCAACAGTCTTGTCCTGAATATCAAGTCGTTCAGTATTAATAATAGTTTCTGTTCCCTGAACTGTGAGGTTACCAGGAATTGTAACTGTATTACCTGAACCACCAATTGTAAAATCTTCAGTCTTAAGGGCTGCGGAACCTACACTACCATTAGCAATAGTATTAAGTGATAAAGCAGTTCCTAAAAGAGTACCAAAGAATGATAGTCCTGATTGAGGAGCAGTGGTAAAGGTAATAGTAGAACCAGAGACAGTGAAGTCATCTCCAGCATTTTGCATCACACCACCAAGACTGATGATGAGTTGTTGTGCATTAACTGGTTCTACATTTACCGCTGCTACTTTTAATGTAAAATCTGTCTCTGAGTCATCAAAATCTCCTGAAATATCATCAATCTCTCTAATATTAGATGCAGTAGAAGGATCTGTGCTTATCCATACGGTTCCATTCCACTCATAACTAAATCCAGAGTTACTGTCAGTATAAACGTCACCTGTCGTGGGATTATCTGGAAAATTAAGTGTTGCCATTCTTCACTACTACACTACTTTTTATGTATTTATATCAGATCAGATTAAGACTTACCATGCATTTTTAAGAAGGTGCACTCCATAGTAATTACCACCAACATCAGGTCTCCAAGAACCTGGTAATTGAGTCGGTGATGAAAGATATCCAGAAGGACCAAAGCCATTTTGTCCTAATTGTCCAGTACCATTAGCTCCCCATGTCCATCCAGTTCCATCAGTTTTAGTAGCAAAAGCCCCATCACCACAAGCAGAAATACTAGCCCACGTATCCTCCGATCCTACTTGAATTGGTGATGAATATTGTACTGTATCATTTTTACCTAATGATCCATAACCACCATATCCCCATGACCACAGTGTTCCATCAGTTTTAATATTAGCCATAAGTGTATGATTACCACATGACATGGTAGTTCTAGTATTGCCCCAATTAGTACCAGGTAGTTCAACTGGTGATGAAAAACCGTAACCACCTCCAGATGCATTAAGTCCTAACATTCCATAGTGACCTCTTCCCCATACCCATAATGAATTATCGGTTTTAGATGCATATATCGAATAATTACTACCACAACCAAAAGCCCAATCATTACCAGCTCCTAATTGAGTTGGTGATGAATATCCATCATTTGTATCATTTTTCCCTACTTGTCCCCACTCATTTATTCCCCATACCCACATTGTTCCATTAGTTTTAGTTGCAAATATCGTTCTTTCTGAAGCTCCTATTGTAGACCAGGTAGTACCAGGTATTTGAGTTGGTGATGATAGTGAATCAAGTGATGCTGGTCCTTGATTTAGTCCTAATCTTCCATTATTATTAGCTCCCCATACCCATAATTCTCCATTAGTTTTAAGGGTGTACATAGTATTATTACTTAAAGTTCCCCCCTCGGCCCAATTAGTATCTGTTCCTATTTGAACGGGTGAAGATAATGCAGTAGGTTGAGGAGCATTTAATCCTAATAATCCCGAAACGCTGATTCCTCCTGTTGTCCATAGTGATCCATCATTTTTATAACCAAAACCAGCAGAACCCCAATAAGAATTATGAACCATTCCAGTCCAAGGATTTCCTCCACCAATTAGAACTGGTGATGAGTAATAACTACTGGCACTTGCGTTATTTCCCATGAAACCTTGATAATTTCGTCCTACCGCAAATAGTGCATAAGAACCCTTATCATTATAAACTTCCTTCCCATACCATGCTTCACCATTGGTAGTAGTAGTTAATTTAAATATTTGACCTTCTGTAGTTGCAGCACTAACATTAGTTAATGTAGGTTCTGTTCCACCATCCCACTTGATACTAGCAGGCCATGTAATAGTTCTAACCGTGGTTGTAGCATCCTTATCTCTAAAAATATATACTTCATTAGTACCAGCAGTATTAGCAAAAGAAACTGTGGTACTAGCACTCTGATTGACATTTATTACATTACCATTACTTAAATCGATTGTTGTAGTCGCAGATGTGATACCAATAGATTGTTGACTAAATGCTGCTCCTGCAACACCACTTAAACTTGATCCATCCCCATGAAAAGTCGTTGCAGTAAAAGTTCCTATATTTAAATTAGATGTACCTGCACCTGTATTAGATAATCCTGTTGCTCTACCAGTAACAATACCTGTTACATTTCCTACAAAACTGGTAGCAGTCAATACTCCTACATGTATATCAGGATCACCAGAAAGACCACCTGCATTACCTGTCAAATTACCAGAAAAAGCAGTAGTTGTATTAAGACCTGCTGTTACTATTCCTGCAACTACATTTGCTCCTTGAACAATACTACTTGCACTTCCAGTCACATTCCCATCAAAAGAAGTTGCAGTAATAACTCCTGTTGCTACTACTCCCGTAACTGTAATATTCTCAATGGGAGCAATTAATTGGGCTTTTTCCTGACTCATATTACTTTTTTAGTTATTTAGTCAGCTTTACGCCAAAGAGTTGCATAAGCATCAGCACAAATCTGCCCATCCTTCATATACCAATCACCAGGAATTTGAGTGGGTGATGAATAACTTGTTCTATCATTTGTAACTCCTCCTTGACCTTCACCACCCCATCCCCACCGCCATAATGTATTATCATTTTTAATTCCGAAAACAGTGGTCCATCCCGAATTCATTAGATGAGTCCAATATAATGTAGGACTTACAGTTCCTACTTGAACTGGTGATGAATATCTAACTGTTCCTCCTTGATTTAATCCATTTTCACCATATTTACTATTTCCCCATGACCACATTGTTCCATCAGCTTTAAGTGCCATATATCCACCCTCCACAGTTCCTATCATAGAGTTATCCGTCTGAGACCACCCAGACCACGGAGTTGCAGAAAAACCAGAGTAAATTTGAACTGGTGATGAATATGCTGTTCTATCATTCTGTCCTAACTGCCCATAAACATTAGATCCCCATGTCATGAGGGTTCCACCCGAATCAACGGCCATATGTTCATAATATGCCGATGCTGTGTGAAGCCAATCAGTACCAGGAAGTTGTGTAGGTGAACTTATTCCCTGAAATGTAGGAGTATAACCTTGATTAAGTCCTAACCCTCCACCATAATTAAGTCCCCATGTCCACAATGTACCGTCAGTTTTAATTGCTGCTGTGTTGTAATAAGCTCCCCCTGCACTTTTCCAATTAGTACCAGGTAGTTGAACTGGCGAAGAATGAGATACAGCATGTGTTTCATTAAGTCCCAATGATCCATAATCATTCAATCCCCATGCCCATAGGGTTCCATCAGTTTTAATACCATATTTGTGTTTCCATTGGTATGATACTTTATCCCATGTCTTATCGGTTCCTACCTGAGTTGGTGATGAAATCTTGGTGTTATGTGGTTGATTAAGTCCTAACATTCCAAAGTAATTAGCCCCTGAACCCCACAGTGTTCCATCAGTTTTTGTATATGAAGTACCATATTGGAAATTACCATTGCTTATCATCCCTTTATATCCAGCTCCTAATAAAACTGGTGATGAATAATTTACTGTATTATTTTGTCCTAATGCTCCATAAGAATTACTTCCCGTTACATATGCATAATAAGAACCACTAAATGATGATTCTTCCCATCCTTTCCATGATACTCCTGAATCACGAGTTAATAATTTAACAACCTTCCAATCATTAGTATATGGAGAAGACATTAAGTTAGGTGCGGTTCCACCATTCCATCTAACGCTACTAGGCCATGTTACAGTCCCAGTTGCATTGGGAAAAGTAAGGTTAATAACTTCGGTGGTTCCTGTATTTGCAAATGAAACAGTTGTAGAAACCGTTTGATTCACAACTATATTATTACCACTACTAATACCAATTGTTGTATTAGCAGTATTAGCCGTGACTACTTGTGCAGTAAAAGCAGTTCCTCCTACTCCTGTTAAATTACTACCATCCCCTGACATTGCAGAAGAAGTAACTACTCCTACATGAACATTTGGAGTACCTGATAATCCACCTGCTGATCCTGTTAGATTTCCCGTTACATCACCAACAAAACTTAAGGCAGTAACCACACCGACATTTAAATTTGAAGATGTTTTAATTCCTGTTGCTGTTCCTGTAAAATCACCTGCAAACCCTGTTGCACTCATTACTCCTACAATTATATTACTTCCTGCAACTATACTACTAGCCGTACCAGTGACACTACCCACAAAAGAAGTTGCCGTAGTAACTCCTGTAACAGTAAGTCCAGGTGCGGTTACTACTCCTATAGGTGCTAATAATTGTGCCTTAGTCTGACTCATATCTTTTTTTAGTTATTTATCATGCGGTAAATTGGTGTGCTACCGTAAATTCTCCACTCCGAGTGACACCTCCCCAATTCGTACTCGTTGGGCCACCAACTTGAGTTGGTGATGAACGCATTGTTGTATTATCTTGTCCCATTTGTCCATAAACATTATATCCCCATGACCATAATGTTCCATCAGTTTTAAGAAATGTAGTGGTATACAAAGAACCCATAGTACCAGCAGCCCAAACCTTAGTAGACCATGTAGTCTCAGTTCCTACTTGAGTTGGTGATGATTTGTTATATGATCCAGGATGAGCTTCATTAAGTCCCAATTGACCTCTATCATTCATTCCCCATGTAAATAATTTTCCATCATGTGTAACCCCACAAGCTTGATTTCTTCCTGCTGATATAGATGCCCAAGTACCAGGTAGTTGGACTGGTGATGAGTAATTTCCAGTTGGTCCTTGATTATGTCCTAACATCCCACTACTATTACTTCCCCATGTCCATGCTGTCCCATCAGTTTTTCGTGCCATAGCAGCTCCATAACCAAAACTAATAGATGACCAACCTTCACCAGGTATTTGAATAGGTGATGAACGAGCTATTACATCATTTTGCCCTAATGCCCCCTTGGCATTATATCCCCATACCCATAATGTTCCATCAGTTTTAATTGCTCCCGATTGCCGTTGCAGACCTGCTTCAGCAGCTGCTATTTTCCCTCCCGTATCATATGAAGTAGCCCATGTAGTATCAGTTCCTACTTGAACTGGTGATGAATAATTTATTTCCTGATTAAGTCCCAATTGACCAGCTAACCCCATTCCCCATGCCCATAGTGTTCCATCAGTTTTAGTCCATAAGACATGCCGACCAATACTTCCCACTGCCCAGTTAGTATCAGTTCCGATTTGGGTTGGTGATGAATATTTTATTATATTATCTTGTCCTAATGCTCCAGCAGTATCATTGTTATTACCTCCCCATGACCATATTGTTCCATCGGATTTAGTTTGAATGATAGAATAACCACTTGCCATCCCTGCACCATTATTTGCCATTAACCAATTAGTACCAGAAATTTGAATGGGAGATGAACGATTATTTCTATCAGTTTGTCCTAACTCTCCATTACCATTATATCCCCATGACCATAATGTAAAAGTCTGAGGATCATTCTTAATACTCTCCCATCCATACCAAGTTACTCCCGCATCGGCAGTAGTTAAATTAAAAATTTGTCTTGCACTTGACCTAGTGTTAGAAAGTAAAGTAGGTGTGCTGTCATCACTCCATTTAATACTAGCAGGCCAAGCAAGAGTATTTTCTGTTGTAGTTCTTATAAAAGTAACTCTATTCGCTGTTCCAGTATTTGCAAAAGCAACTGTTGTATTATTACTATGAGTAAAATTAATTACATTACCACTACTTAAATCAATTGTAGTAGTACCTGCTTGAGCAGTAACTGCCTGTCCTATAAATGCACTTGAACCAGCACCTGTAATTCCTGATCCATCACCTAACCATGTTACAGCAGTAGCAACACCAACTGTTAAATCTGATCCACTGATTATACTACTTGCCGTACCTGTAATATTTCCTGTAACCACTCCTGAAATACTTGTAGCAGTAACCACTCCTACATTTAAATTAGATGTACCTGCACCCGTATTAGTTAATCCTGCTGCTCTATATGTACCAATAGAATCCCCAACAAAAGTAGTTCCAGTAACCGTTCCCAAATCCAAATCAGCCCCATCAGCAATTGATTGGGCAACCCCTACTACTCCAGATATTCCACCTGTGGCAGTGATAACTCCTGTTACACTTACTCCTGGAACACTAAGGTACTCTCCAGATAAAGGTGAAACTAATTGGGCCTTGCGTGATGGCATATTACGACAACCATAATACTACTTGCTTTTCTTATTTATCCCTGTTATAATCTAATGAAAAAGATATGATAATAATTACGGGTTCAAAGGGTTTCATAGGTCAAAATTTCCTAAAATATCTAATAGAACATTCGGATGAAAAAATAATTACCGTAGATGAAAAGGATTGTTGGGATTGGATAACATTCTTTGAGGAGTGGGATGAAGTATCTCTTATACTACATCAAGGAGCAATTTCAGATACAACAGAAACAGACATAGATAAACTTCATGGAACTAATGTTTGGTTCACCATAGAGTTGTTTGAGAAGGCAATAGAGCATGAAATAGATGTTAAATTTGCATCCTCTGCATCTGTGTATGGTAATCAACAAGGTATAATCAATCCACTCAACTACTATGCAATTACCAAATTGCAAATGGATTATTATATCCAAGACCACATAGAAGAGTTCTCATCTATCCAAAGTTTCAGATACTTTAATGTATATGGAGATGGTGAAGATCATAAAGGTGATCAAGCTAGTCCTGTACATAAGTTCACCAAACAGATTCAAGAAACAGGAAGACTCAAACTATTTGAAGGATCAGATAAGTTTCTAAGAGATTTTGTATGGGTAGGAGATATAGTAGAAACTGTTCTTAACAATGATAAACCATCAGGTATATATGATTTAGGAACTAGTAATCCTATTAGTTTCCAGACAATAGGAGAACTAATAGCAGAAAAATATAACGGTACAATAGAATATATCCCATTCCCTGAACACTTAAAAGGTAAGTATCAAACTTACACATGTGCTAAGAAAGAATGGGATAATAAATTTATTAGTGTTAAAGAGTATCTCCAGCTATCACCCTATGAGAGTCTTCATCAAAATGCTGAGTAGAGAACTCAAATAATTCTGCATCTTCTATGGCAACCATCTGGTGTCTAGTCTTCCTACAGCAATGAAAACTATCACCAGGTTCTAATATCATACTTTCTGCTTCATCCAAAGAATCAGTCTTACCATAGAACAAATGAATCTTTCCTGACTGTAGATAGAAAGTTTCATCCTTTAAAACATGATAGTGCCATGAACATCTATGATTCTTTTTAATAAACAATAACTTACCACAATACTCTGATGAGTTGGCAATCCACTTCTCCCAACCCCATCCTTTAGGTACAAATTTTGGTTTAGTTTCTCTCATCGTTTATCATTAAAGAATACTCTATCAGGCCATGCTTTATCATCTATGAAATAATCAGCATGTGGTTTACCCATGATCAACTCATGGTATTTAACACCCCAATCATCTAATTGTTGTTTTGTAAGATCAAATAAAACTTCTTCAGCTTTTCGTGCGGCGATAGAATGAGAATATCCAGAAAACCTACCCATTGCTCGTGCAGTGAAGTAAATTATATAATTACCCTCATCATAGAGTTTATTTAGTACCTTGATTCTATCTTTCCAAGGTTCTGCTTTATGGTAATCTCTACCTACTGTTGGAGTACAAATAGTACCATCAATATCAATACAGTATCTTTTTGACATCTTCCTCCGTTAATACATAAGTTCCTCGATGTGATACAGCCACTGCTGCTGCTTTATTAGCAAGAGGTATTGCCTCCTCTATACTACCATGCTTTAAATACCCATAAGTTAGTGCAGCTAAAAATGTATCACCTGCACCCACTACATCAAAGACGTTTACTTTCTCTGCTGGATATAATTTACCTTGATACTCTGCACCTACACCACCCTTAGTTATAATCACATTATTGGTTTTAGTTTCTAACTTTTCATACTCAATATCATTAACTTTAATATAACATTTATCAGGTAAATTTGTCTTCTTACTATCAATAATCACTGGACCATCAAACCAATCAACTAACTCAAATAACTTTTCCTGTGTTATATAACCTTTATCATAATCAGATATGACCATAATATCATACCAATCTTCAGGGGGAACTTTATGATGTAGTTTGTGATATGCCGACCTATCATCAATAAAGGGTTGTTTGTGAGGTAAAGGAGTAATCTCTGGTTCTTCATCTGAACGTAAGATTTGTTGATTAGACTTCTCATCTATAAATCTTGTCTTAATAATTTTCTCCTCATTCGTCAACATATAAACATCCACACCAAATACTTTCAAATTATTATAAACATTCCATGCCATCCCCTCAGTAGTTACTCCTCTCTTATACTCTAAGATAGGAACAGGAGCCTCTGGACTCAACCTCTTGGCATCTCCATAGAAATACCTGTCTTCACAACTATCACCAATTAATAATACCTTCATAGATTGTGAATCCTTTTAATAGTGTTACTGCTTGCATAACCTCCCACTCTTGGAAGGAATCTAACTTCCTTAGCATACTCTCTACCTACCACATCCCCATACCTCCAGTCATCACCGAGTAATAGTATATCAGGATTATATAATTGTATCAACCCCTCAAGTTCTGGTCTGTCACCAAATGTCAATACTACATCAATATATTTAATTGATTCAAGCATAGCAACTCTATACTTTAAATCATTCACTGGTTTATGATCACCTTTATCTTTCTTTATCTTTTCATCAGTATCAGTAGCAACTATAACCTTGTCACCCAACGACCTTGCAACTTTGAAGAGTTGCATGTGGCCAGGGTGTAGGATATCAAATGTTCCATTAGTCCATACAATTTTAGACACGATAAACCTCGTCTACAGTTACCATACTTGCCCTCTTATCAATAATTCTCTTCACCTCAGGATCATCTTTCTGTTCTTCAGTTGGTATGTATATTGCCTTTGAATTAACAGGACAATTCTCTACTGGATCAGTAAGATAATAAACTGCTATACTCTTTCTATAAAGACCCTCAGGACACTCCAGAGGAGTTGGAAGTCCATGATATGAGTTTTGAGTAGTATCGAACATTACTGCACGATTAAAGAGTGTATCAGTGGAAGTTATGCATTGTTTTCTATCTGATGACCAGAACTCTAATTGACCTTTCCACTCAGGATTCCAGTTCTCTGCAAGATAAACAATAAGATTTAATTTCCTTTGAAGTTTAAGTTTAGGGTGAATAGAATAATCTAAATGCACATTCAGTTTACCACCTTTACCATGCATATGCAACCCTCCTCCATGCAATCCTACATCAGGATATAATTTCTTAATGCCAGTAATCTTCTGCAATTTAGAAATAAAGGAAGGAGAATTCAAATAACAAAATGTAGAATATAAGTTCCGTGGAAAGAGGTTCCATGTATTACAAGCCTTCTTATTCTCTAGGGGATTATTATATACATACCACACATCTGAATTGTAATCAGGAAACTCCCGACTTAATGATATAGCAGTTTCATCATCAAAGAAATTATCTATTACTACATGATTAAATGGCTGTCCTTTGATAAACTCAGATTTTAATTTAGAAACTTCAAGTCTGTTGATCATATATAATTATCTTCTGTAAATATTGTATCATACATGTTGGTGTCTATGTGAACATGATGAATATTATAAGGGTCAAACTTAGGTCCAGTTCCAATCATCAACTCCCTATCAATTTTACCATGTTCTCCTTGAGTATACAAAAAGTTCTCATCTAATGTAGCAAGATAATCTGAATTTCCCCACCAAAAATTACCACTAAAATGTGGGTAAGGTTTCATTCTTAACTTGGCTCCCACTACATTATATTCATCCAGATAACTAATACATTCTTTCCATTTATCAATTACATAATACTCTAAGAATAATCTCCATGCATGAAGTTGAGGGACAAATTGTCTACTTGCTCCCTTTGCATGAAAGAATAATACTTTATAGTCTGGATTCTCCTTAGAGAATTTATACATTGACTCTACTGTCTCACCCTCATCCTTAGTAAGTCTTTCATTCTTATGAACTCTTGCCTTAGAAGGGAGTGAAAAAAGTTCATTCTCACCCACGGTTCCAATATGAATAAACTCACATGCATCCATCAATCCAGATGTGCGTAATCTATGCATCTGTTGTTGATATATCAAACCAGATAGTTCAGTCTGATACAGGTGATAGAAGATGGCGATTTTGTGTGACATAATTTTGGTAGAACTCTTCAAATTCAGATCCTCCGAGTATATATTCTTTTCCCTCCCTCGTATATTTAACAGGCACATTAAACTTAACTAACTCTGCCAATATTTCATCTGTTATTGGCTTTCCTGCCTCAATTACCTCTAACCATTGACCATATGGCCAATTCTTGACACTCACTATAATACCTATATCTTTAGGAAACATCCACTCAGGTAGAACTCCTTGAGCCCACATACAGAAGTATCTCTTGCATTGAGCAGGTCTATTAGGATGAATAGAACATCCATTATTTAAAAACCTACATGGACTGTCTAAGGTTATCTGTTGCCCATAGACATTATGAGACAACCACTTACAACATAAGTCGCACTCACCACACTCTCTAATCTGCTCCATGAAAGAAAAATAGTTGTACTAGTCTTGCATCTTCTTCCATAGTTCCAAACAAATCACCATTTGAATGCCAAAGAGAAGGATTAAACATAACCAAACGATTATATTTAAAAGCAACATTATCTAGTTCTATCCATTTAGACTCATCCTTTCCTTCAATATCAAAAAATTTTACCATATCCTGGTGAGAATGCAAACCATACTTTGCACCCTCTTGGACAGTAGGAGAACTCTCCCATCCTGTTTCTTTATGTTTCCAGAACTTTGTACCTCCTGTAGGATAAACAGTAGGTGTGAGATAAAGAACACCAGCCCATATCAATCCTGGATTGGGATCAAAGTGAATATGCTGTCTTCCATACTGTCCTTCTTTAGTTAATCTAAAGTAAGAACACTTGTTCTCTGGTTTGATAGTAAGTTTCTCCCCTACTACCTGAGAACATGCTTCAGTCATCTCCTCCTCACCATGACACTCAGCACTATCTCTACCAGGCCAGTTCTTTCCTCCAAAAAATTCAAACTGTTGCTCTAGAGCATATTCTCTTACAGCATCAGGGTTCTGTAAAAAATCATCAACAACAATTAAATTTCTACGTATCATAGTATCTTTAATAAATCATTTTTAACATCTTCAAAAGGGTGATTCCAATCTCCTTTTACTGACTGTGTATATATTCTCATTTTATCACCAAACCAAAAGTCTTGCAACCACAAATAATAAGGATCTTCAGGAACTACTGTCCATATAGGTTTATTTAATCCTGCACATATAATAGGAATACATGTAGAACTACTGATCGTTAAATCTAACTGAGAGATAGCTGCAAATGTATCATCCCATGTTTCTAACCACTCTGTACCATTCTCTTCATATAAAGGAATAATATTAGAATGGTCTGATACATCATCAACTCCATGTTCCTTGCATAAAGAATATAATTCAACATTCGGAAGAGAACCTAGTTCTTCAAAATATTTTACAGGAATTATAGTTTTATCCTCAAAATTAGGATGACCTGTCCATCTCACTCCCATCTTAAATTTATCACTGGGTGGTATTATCCTTCTCCATTTAGTAAGATATTCTTCCGTTGGTTCAAGATAGGGCTCAAGAGGGACTTGATCCTGAGTAAGATTCAATGCAACAGGAACCTCACCCACAGGAACCCAATAGTCATAATCCTCATAATCTTCTAACTCAAACACATGAACCACCTTATCAATACTTTTAATTCTTGTAATAATATTATAGGATGACCAATAATTAGTTGCAAAAACAACTTTCATTCCCCTCTCAACAAAATTATGAGAGAACTTTGCACCAAATAACTCATCACCTTTCCCACCTTCACCATCTATTAATATTGTTTTTCCTTTTTCAAATTTTCCATGCCAAATAGGTTTTTTATGGGGACGTGTATATGCACCCCAACAATCACTCATCCTCTCAGAGTGCATCTTTTCTAAGAGTTCTCTAAAGTTGCCCATTGTGCTAATGTTCTCCTTGCAATCTCAAGTGCTTCATTCTTATCACCTGTACCTGTATGAACCAACCAAGGTCTCATCCAATCTTCCCATGTAACTCCCGTATATTTAAGTCCATACTTTGCTAAGTTATAAGATATTGCAAACTCATCGGCATAGTGTCCCCATCCTCTTTGTGAAGAATCACTTCCTCCCTCAGTTACTTCTTTCTTTGCAAGATCTTCAATCTCTTTTGGACTTAATGGAATAGGTTTCCATGCATCATGTGTCCAATCAGATGTTACAACAAAGTTAGTTGCTATGCCCACATCTCTACCATCTCGCATAAAATAGGGTATTCTCTCAACATGATATTTCCAACTAATATTATAATTATCATTGAATGCAATAGAATCTCTTCTTAATCTACTTACTACATCAGGAAATTCTGGATGTATAAGCATATCAGCATCACATAAAATATTCACCTCTGCTTCTTTACCATCCTCATACACCTGAAACTTCTCATAATGAAGAGGATAATCAGGGAACTTTCTCTCTGTTATCATATTAATCATATAACCATGCTTTTCTGCATAAGCTCTTATGGTAGGATATGTTAATGCAAATAATTCTGGAAAGAAATTATTAATATTAACAACATGAATAAGTTTTCTCATTATAAAATAATATCCTGAAGGTTTAAAGTAAGATCTGAATTCTCAGGTAATGAATAAGATGTTGCATTATCTTTCCATAACGCCATAAGATCTTTAGGTTGCCATGTAAAGGGAAGATCTCTTGAAACTGACATGTGCATTACCGATGGATTTAAAGGCATAAACATTCTAACATGGTTTTCCCATAACTTACTAATAGTATCACCTTCCCATCCAGCTGCAGGAGTTCCTGTTAATTGCAATTTATCAAAAGTTTCTTTATGTTTCTTAAATACCTTTGCCTTAAGCATAAATGTTTCGTGAGTATACCATGTTGTTCTATAATACCCTGTTGGTGTAGGGACTACTACACAGGAACCTACATAAAAATCAAGAGTTAAATTTTTATCATAAGGAAACATCTGAACAAAACACTGAGGAAAGATACCAATATCTTCGTCTGTTCTTTCATTAAACTTTTCCACTTTCAAGTCTGTATCCTCATAACTCACTCCTTCTGCCCATAATTTTTTTCTATATTGATCACGAGGAGTGATAAAATTTACTAAATTATCTAGATATTCCCATGTTACCATCATCTTTTTAAGGGCATCAGGATAATGAAGATGATCATCATCTACAATATATACAAAATCTTCATCAGGTAAATTATAAATGTAATCATAAGCCACCTTTACAGAAAATCTTGACTGTATATGAGGATTTTGTCCTTCCGTATCTCTATCTTCTAAAAAATTAAATGTAACTTTTTGCTTTGACTCGTCGCATATTTTTTTAAGACTATCTCTAAAATATTCACTAGATCGATCATCAATAATATGATAATCCACATCCTCAAGATTCTCCATATTCTTAAGAACAGAGTTGACACACCGAAGAGCACACTCCGTCTTATTCACAATCCTTTTTGATTGGATTGAAACTTTATCACATGTTCTGGTAATAATATGAAGCATCAATGTAAATTACCTGCAATAGAAATTCTATAATCGTCACTAGTCTGAAAGGGATATACTATATGTAAAAGTTTAGAAGGGAACATTACGATTCTTCCTTCCCACCCATTTTCAACGAACAATGGAAAATTTACAACCTTACCTAATATCTGAGTATAAACAAACTGAAAAGTAGATGCTAATTTCACTGTTCTTGAGTTCTTACAATTCTGCATGTTTCTTTCATCTTCTAATTTAAATGGAACATGTAACCATGCAACAAAACTCATTGTACCCTCATGATTATGGAGAGGATTCACCTCTAATTTCTTTTGCATATTTACCCATACTGATTCTACTTTTAAATCTATATTTTTATTTGTTTGAGGATAATAATCCCAATGTTTTTGATATGCTCTAGCCATCTCTTCTAAGTACGGATCAAGAAGTTGTCTACTTTTTGTAATTTGATATTCTTTTGTGATCTGTCCTGCAAGATGCATATTCATCTTCAGAGTATTACTATCATCAGTATGAATATCTATTATCTCTTGGTTAAGAGCCTGATATATCTGAGTAGGAAGTGTACCATTAGTAATACCTGGATTAGGTAAGTGGGCATGATTAAACATTTTCTTTTCCTTTATCAATATTCATAGAAATACACATTCTTCTTCCTTTTGTAGGTGGAACTTCATGATGTAAAATCGCTGGCCATATTGCAAGCATACCATTTTCGGGTTGAAGTGTCAATGGTTGATTGTTATCATTTAACCCATCTTTTTGCACACTTTCAAAAATAACAGGAGCAGAACCAGGTTCTACATCCACATAATATACCGCAGCAAAATCAGATGGATAATGAGAATGTCTCTTTGTCCACTCCGTATCTTCATACATCATACACCAAAAATTTGTAACTTTAAACTGCGTGTGTTCAACGTCGCAATTAAAATAACCCTCCGAAATAAAATTGACAGCATCAATAACCTTATCTATCAATGGTTGGAACTTTGGATTCTCTAGATGAGTAGTCCATGAACTGTGCCATGCCTTAACATTACTCTTGGTTGTCTCTGGAAATTTCTGTCGATGTTCCAGTATTACCTGCATCAGATACTTATTAAACTCCACATGGTCAGCAAGAATAGTAGAGAAAATAGGTAGGGATTTAGTTACATATGTAGTTTCAATTTTATTAGTCATTATGTTCCCACCGCCTTTCCATTTTCTGTGATTGTAGACAACCCATGATTCTTATCATAAGCATATACTCCATCCTGAACAATTCCAAACATGTCACATCTCATAATTGCGTCTGCAGTAGTTATAATACCATGATGAATAGAATATGCTACCAAATTCTTAGCAATTGCAGCGTCAATTGCATAAGCATGAGCCCTACAAATAAACCTATCTAATCCTTTTTGATCGGATGCATGAGGAGGAATAGGAGTAGTAGAATGAAAATTACCTTCTACTTGTTCTATACCACCTAAGTATACTATATTATTATAATATTTGTGTTTTAAATACGGTTTTACCATTACAGCATCATGTTCTAAGATTACAATAGGTTGATCAAGTTCTAAACACCTACACCATAATGAATAATGAGAAAGAAAACACGCAATCTGAGTCATTAAAAGATCTGATCTACGTAATCTTAAAAAATTAATAAATGATTGATCCTTAAGCATTTCAGGAATTTTAATGCTTCCCAATTCACCTATAGGTTTACCAACGTCATAATCTTGTTGTTCAATTGGGGAATCCGTAGCATCAAATGCAGGAAATATACGTATATTAGGTTGCCCTACCTTTTCACAAGAATCAATACATTGTTGAGTTAGTTTCTTAGAAAGTTCATTACCTTGAATAGAAATAATATAAGTTCCCTCTACCTCCATCTTATAATGATTAAAATAATTCATAATGCTTCGGGATAAAATGTTTGATAGTACGATAGATTGTTTGTAATGACTGCCTTAGATTGCTCTTCTGTCATAATCTTTGGCCATCTTGGTTCTAACTTTTTTAATTTAGTTCCTGTTTTATGATACACTAAAGATCTGTAAACTGAATCATTCTCCTTATAATCTGGTTCTGGAATATTATCAAAATCATGTTCAAAGTTTGGTTCTCCTATCCATTCATATATCATTCTCAATGTTTCTCTTGGATTCTCATTGAAATGCTCATGTTTACATATGAAAAAACTACCTGGATTCTTCTGTGCTACTTCTAATACATGTGGAAGTACTTTTAATGGCCTACCTAAAAGAGATGATATATCCCGACAATAGACCTCCATTCTATGCTCAAATGATTCTTGATAGAATTGTTTCTCTCTATCACCATAAGTGACTTGAGGAAACTTCCATAGAAGAGAATCAAATGAACATATAATATCTCTTAGGTCTCTCAGTATCACCAGATACTTAGAGTTAGGATCTATTGCAAAAGTATGAGGAAGATACTCTGACCATACCCTTGACTTGGAAAAGACAATGGGTTTATCAGTCATGGCCTCAAACCATCCCCTCATTCCCTGACGTAGGAAGTTAATATAGGACTTATTTAATACCTCTTTATCTAATGCTAAAAATTCAGATACTTCTCCTGATCTTTTCTGACATGCATCTATCAGGTAAGGCATACAGCATGTGCCTGTTGTAAATATTCTTGGATTCTCATTCAGTATGTTCATGATGACTGATGAGCAAGTTCTAGGAAGACCTAGACAATAATGAAGTTGTTGCATAATAAAGTGATTTTGTTTATTTATTGTTGTTCAATAGCAAAATTTGATAAGTTTGCTGTTCCAAACTGATCTTTACCTATCCCAGTATCTTTAAACTTATCCCATACCGAAGGAACATAAGTTACAGGGATATATCCAGTTCCAGATCCTTGATTATTTCCCTGTTGTCCAGCATAATTAGGACCAGTAACATAACATTTATTATTAGGTTCATCAAAGAACAATCCCATAGTACCGACATGGAACTGACTTATTGATGGTATCATTGTACCAGGAACTTGTGTTGGTGAGGATACATTGCCAATCCCAAAAGTATAAGACGTAGGTCCATATCCTGAAAACCATATAGATCCATCAGGTTTTTGCCATGCTTGAACGTTGGCATCCATACTAGTAGCACATCTTAACCAAGTACCAGGTAATTGAACTGGTGATGAACGGTCATTTCTATCACTAAGTCCTAATCCTCCATAAGTATTATATCCCCATGACCAGAGGGTTCCATCAGTTTTAATTCCACTACACAGTGTTTTAGTAGAATCACCACCAGTTCTCGCAACATCAGACCAAGTACCTGGTATTTGAACAGGTGATGAATAAGCAGCCATTGTTGTAGGGTTCGTGTTTTGCCCACATTCACCTCTCGTATTCTGACCCCACATCCACAATCCTCCACTAGTACTCAGTCTAGTCCCATATCTCGTTTTGGAATAAGTTCCAGGAAGTTGAACAGGTGATGAATACTCTAATAGATAATACCAATAAGGTGCAACTCTTGGAAGACCTAATGCTGCAGCTTCATTAGATCCCCATATCCATAATGATCCATCAGTCTTTATTGCACTTGTAGCACCACAAGAAGACTGAAAAGTATCACGAGTCATCTGCCACCCTGTACCAGGTAGTTGACATGGTGATGATTGGTGGACAGCATTATTAATTCCTAAAGATCCACCTCCTACAGTACCTTGATTCCTTCCCCATCCCCATAAACTTCCATCCTGTTTCATACCAAACATATTGGAGGAACCAGTGGTCATTACCTTAGTCCATGTAGTATCAGTTCCTATTTGAGTTGGTGATGACCGCCATACTACATCATTCAAACCTAACCATCCATAACCATTATATCCCCATGACCACAATTTACCTGAAGCCTCATATAAAGCATCTCCTGCCACATCTTGATCATACCAAGAATTTAATGTCCAAGTATTTTGTCTAAGTTCTGCCATTATACCTTAGAGGATCCTTTCAACCTATTTATTCCTACAATCTTCTCACATTTATCATAGAAGTAAACATTATATATCTTCTCACGAGCAGAAAATAAATGATAGAACATCTCTACTCCTAGATGATTTGAATATGTAGTGCCTATACCCCATTCTCCACGACCTTTCCCAAGATCCCATACACCCTCTTTAGGTCTACGTTGAAAATGAGTGGGTTGATACATCTCCACATCTATTCCATTTTCCTGTGCTCTATAGGTATAATATCCACAAGTATCAGCCTTCCTATGATCAGGTTTCACTGTCATTCTTCCAAAGTCTTCATACATCTGACGGGTCAAACAAAATGCTGATGGTGCAACATAATTGTGTTCATCATTATCCAGATGCATTCCCCTCTGAACATTACCGATCAACTTACCTTTCTCTGCTTGCTCAAAAGTATATTCAAGTGCATAAGCATTCAAAGGAATACAATCAACATCTAATAAAAGAATAGTGTCATACTTCTGTTCTACAAATAACTGATTAAATCCATAGTCAACAGCATCAGGATGAATGACTTCCTCTCCATGTGTCTCAGAACGTAAAGGAAGAAAATCTGCTGTTGTATTAAATTTATTAACTACCTCTTGCTGAAGTTTTACGATCTCAGCATCAAGAGATAAATTATAAAATGTAAATATGGCTCTTTTCATTTAGACTCCTTCTCATTTACTTTCTCTAAAGATAAATTATCATCTATTTTAATGAATAAATTACCTGACACCACATATCTAGGTTCTTCTAAAGGTAATTGTCTACTTCTATGAGGTAACCAAGCAGGAAATATAATCCATGTATTCTCCATTGGTAAGATCTCCTGCATTCTAACTCCATGTGCGGGGGATGTTCTTGGGTCATGAAACTCAGTACCTCCAGAAGTTCCATCACCAGGATCATGTAGATAATATACACCAGATAAGAATGAAGGGTTATGATCGTGCCAAGGATTAGTTTCTTTTTGATCTATAGAATGCCATCCTTTATATACCCATGCATTTGACCCACTAAACATTAGTGAATCTTGATTACTACAAAAACACTCTACCCTATCAAGATAGTTCCTACATGCCTGATAAAACTCGTCTCTTAACTTCAACCAAATAGCAGGTGCATCATCTCTGAATAATATCGTAGCAGTCTGATATTTTGGAGTTAACTCATTATCAGTATATAATTTTTGCTCTATCATCCAGTCAGTGCAAGCCATCATCTCTTGCTTGTCCTCTCGTGTGATAGATGGACACTTACTCCTTACAATGTGAGTAGGAAATAAGTCATATTTCATAGTTTCTATTTGTTCTACCATTCCCAGTTCTCCATCATTTCGTATAGTTTATCTATGGTCTTGTCCCAACTATTATACTCCATTTGCTGTAATACCACAACATTATCAGGATACCATCTCATCTCTTTTGTATTCCATGTAATATATGAATTTAAAGGAGGTAATACTATCACCCGTACTCCCATTGCACCAGCTAAATGAGCAACAGAAGTACAAGAAGTAATCACCAAATCAGATTCTGCAAAGATATCATAGGTATCATTCCATGTTTTAATACTAGGAGCAAGATCCCATACATTTGCATTCTTAGGTAAATCACTATCTTCAAGTTGAATAGAAAATAACTGTCCAAACTTTTCAAGTCCCAACATCTTTTCTATAGGAATACTTCTAAACTGCTCATGTTCAAACTGAGCACTTCCTTTCCAACGAATACAAATTTTCTTTTTACCATTTGCAATCCGATTCATTTCTGGAACAGGATTTGCTTTCTTTTTAAAATATGGAAAAGTCACACCTTCCATAGGATCATTGAGTCCTAAGAAGTAAGGAGCTGACATAGCAGGAACATACTTATCCCACTTAGTCTTTACTATCTGTTTTGGTTCATACAAATTCTGAAACCCACATGCACCTAAGAAAGGTATCAATTTCTTTGGAGAGAATATCTTTACAGTCTTACAATATTTTTTAAGGTGTTCCACATAACGAACAAATATCATACCATCACCTAAACCACCTTCAAGGTAGAATGCAATAGTATCTACCTCCTCACCAAGTTTCCACCGATATTGTTCACCTATATTATAGTCCTTTCTTAATATCCACTCATGTCCCCATACTCTTAATTCATCTATAGCACCTGCACGAATATACTTATAACCTTCCTGAAATTTGTCCTCTGCTAATAAATGCCAACCATAATTAAATGAAGCACGTACATTTGTATCAGCAATCGGACCTATTAATTTTCTAGTCTGATTTAATTTACCTTGAGCTGTCATATACAATCCAAGATCTATCATATATGCTTCATCCTTTTTCCATTTTTTAGGAAGAGATCGAAGAAGTGCTTCTGCTTCTGGTGCTCTTTCTAGATAATAAAGAATTTTTGCTTTATGAACAATAACCATCTCACTGAGAGGAACTTTCTCTATACATTTTAATGCTTCTTCATATTTCTTTTCCTCATGGTAAATTCCTGCAAGCATAAATCTTATATCATCATCTTCCTTTTGCCTCAAATATGCAATAGCAAGTTCTCGTGCAGCAGGATATTCCCCTCCCTGAAAAAGTTCTCCAATTAACTGAGGTATCATGTTCATTTTTTCATTCCAAGATTAGGTCTACCATCAAATACTCTATCCTTAAATTCACCTTGTGCATCCACATAATGCATAAAGAGTTGATACTGTGTAGTACCTTCAAATTTATCTCTCCAATGTTCTAACGCTGTCCCATGATAGACCACCATGTCTCCCTCGTCAAGTGGAACCTCATGACTTTTACCAGAATAATCATTTATCCATATAGGCCAGTGCTTATCATACTCTCCACCTAAGCATAGAGTGATGGAGTATTGACACTCAGGTCTATCACTATGCCTTTCAAGGACAGAACCATTCTTATAGATTCTTGCATAGGTATATTGTGGTATAAGATTCTTACCTACTATCTCTTCTATATCAGGAGTGGACATAGCCATTACCATTTCAAAGGCAGGATCTCCATACACAGAATGAGAATTCGGAGCTTGAGGATCACCCGTTAAAGTAGGATCAATTTGTGCTCTAAGAGTAAAATAATTTCTAAGGTAAGTGGAAAAAAAAGGAGGAATATACCCCTTTACTACCTCAAACCCCTGTTTTTGGAATGGTGTCATAAAGTTTTTCTTTTGTTGATATCCAACTAACCAATGTATATCTATGTCCCCATGTAACAGGATGTACCTTATGAGGAAATTCTTTATAAGAAGGGAATGCTATCATCATACCTTTTTTAGGTTTAATAGTCAACCCTAAAGTAGGAAACTCAATTTCTCCTCCTCCATACTCATTGTTCAAATAAAATAAAAAGGAAACATCTCTCTCTAAAGCTGGTTCCCACTCTCCAGTTTGACGATTTATTTGTTCTCCATCAATATGCTGTAGATAATGTCCTCCTACTGGATAACCAAGAAATTGTGCTGGTTCATAATTCTTAAATTCACAATTATATCTTGGTTGAACATGATTAAAATAAGCTTGAGAAATACCTGATTCCAATTTAGCACCCTGTTCATCAGGTATGGGATACCATAAAGTATTTCTAATTTTTAAATCTTCCCTTCCTTTATCTTCTTTTCTATCTATACTTTTTCCTTCAGTTTGTTCCTTAAAAACCGTTGCTTGTGTTGTATCATCACTATTAGTCAACAACATCAATTCCTCTATATGTTCTTGAGGAACCACATTTTCTCTAATTATAATCAAGTCATATAGATTTTGCATAATAAAAAAGCAATTTTTACTTATTTATCCAGCTTTGATGAGGTTCATCAAGTAACCATCACCCATATCTGTCCACGATCCAGGTAATTGAATAGGTGAGGAATAACTTGTATTATCATTAACCCCTAAACCACCATAACTATTAGCTCCCCATACCCATACTGATCCATCAGTCTTGACAGCAGCAGCCCTACTAGCAGACAGGAATATCTTTCCTGTCCATGTAGTGTCAGTTCCTATTTGAACTGGTGATGAATATTGTACTGTGCTATTAAGTCCCAATCCTCCAGGAGCACCAGTTCCCCATGCCCATAATGTACCATCAGTTTTACTTGCAAGAGTCATGTTTGCACCGTTCTGCATGTATTTCCATGTAGTACCAGACACACTATTAGGAGTAGATTTATCTCTGTTAGTTCTACCCCAGTTAGGTTGCCAAGGAGCTCTATAAGGGCCTTCATTAAGTCCTAATTGTCCAGAAGCATTTGCTCCCCACATATACAAAGATCCAGTTGGAGTAACTCCCCCATAATGATGAGTAGTAGGAGCACCACTATTTCCCATAGTGGCAAAAGTATATCCAGGAAGTTGAGTTGGTGATGAACGACTTCCAGATGGTTGATTATTTCCTGCACATCCAAAACTCCAACCTCCCCAATACCATGCGGTTCCATCAGTTTTAAGACTAAACAAATCTGAATGGGAATATTCTGATTGGGCCCATGTAGTCTCAGTTCCTAGTTGAACTGGTGATGATTTTCCAGTACTTGAAGTCACCTCCCCAGAACCATAGTGCATATTAAGACCATTTGCTCCATCACTATTGGGGCCACAAACATACATTGCTCCATTAGTTTTGACCCACCTAGACGGACATCCGTTCTTAGCCCAATCAGTATCAGTTCCTATTTGAGTTGGTACAGAACGACTGACATTATCATTTTGTCCCAGTCTTCCATAATTACCATATCCCCATGCCCACAGTGATCCGTCATTTCCCCTTGCAAGGGTAATCAAATTGTCATTCCAACTATCATCAAATGTTCCATTAGCCATAACAGGAGAAGAATAATAAGTATTCGGAGTAGTGGGTTCCTCATTAATTCCTAATCTTCCATAATTATCGTAGTACCACTGCCATACACCACCAGGTTCTCCTGCTGCCCCATTATATTTCCAGATGCCACCTTGGTTTATTTTATTATAAACCTGATCAACATCCCAGACTCCCTCTTCTTTATCGGTTATAGCCATAAGTTAAGTATCGTATTGAAGACGTTGTGCAATTCCATAGGGTTTATAATATCCTACTTCTATGTCTACAGTTTGAGTCCCTATTCCCAAAGATCTGGTTCCTATTTTTTCAGAAGTATGGATACCAGCATATGATTCAAGTGCTTTTGCCACCGTAGAAGTATCAAGTCCTGCATTAATCCCATCTATTCTATCAAAAATCATTCCCCGTACTCCCGCAATCTTAGCCTCATCAGTAATATATGCTTCATGATTAGTTTTAATCTTATTAGCAAGAGTACTGACAGTACACCCACGATAGAATGCTTCTGTAGTTAATCCTGCATTAGGTGTTGCACTACTAATAAATGCAACTGCAGCATCATACTTATAACCAGATGCTGATGCATAAACACTATCCGCATAGGTTCCTAATTGTTGCTTACGCACTTCTTTCTCTTCCTTATATACATCCACTTTCCATTCACTCACATATTCATTAATTTTTGCTACAATATCAGCAATATATTCTGCATCACTTATTTCAAATATAAAATTTTCATTAGAAGCACTATTTACAGTTACACTATCAGCAACAGTTCCATACCTATATTGTCCCCAATCAAACTGCTCAACCAAATCTGTTAGGTTAGGATTAGTAGCACCTGTTTTAGGAGGAGTAATAGCTATGGATACTTGAGTATCTGCATCAACCTGTATCCATTTAATATTCTTAGCCATAATTGTTTAAATTTAATCCTTTCTTTGTTTGTATTTATAATTGAGCAGGTGTCAAGTTAGGAGTGATAACTCCTATATTCAGGTAAGTACCGTTGCCCCACATACCAATCTTATCACTCGAAAATCCAACAAGAGCACCAGGTACTTGAACTGGTGATGACATATACTGATGTCCTGTTTCGGGAAACATTCCAGCAGCATGAACATCACCACTTATCCATAAAGTATCATCGTGTTTCAGACGAATCATAGTATTTTCACATATCTGACCCATTTTATAAGGTCCACCAGGACAACCATAGGGAGAACTAAACTGTACATCATATTGATTTGTCCCAAACGTCCCTCTATCAGTTGCTCCCCATACCCATAATGTTCCATTTTCTCTCGTTGCACAAAAACCTCCTCCGAGCCAATACATCTGTCCACCACTAACACTCGTCCAATCAGTACCCGTTCCTATTTGAGTTGGTGAGGATCTGTCATTTTTATCTGGTCCTAATCCTAAACATCCATTAGCGCCTCCTCCTCCCCAACACCATAATGTTCCATCAGTTTTAACGGCCGCAGCATTAGAAGAAGAATTGTCCTGATAACCAGTCACCCATTTCCAAGTAGAATCACTACCTACTTGAGTTTTAGCATACACAGTCTCTGGTTGATTGAGTCCTAAGCATCCATATTCATTATCTCCCCATGAATATAAATTACCAGATGAATCAATGGCATATCCTGCTCTGCCTGTGAACATCATTTTTTGCTGATCTACTCTACTAGGATTTGCTGTCCAAGTACCAGGTATCAAAACTGGAGAAGAACAACTATTATTATACGGCCATCCCGCTATACTTCTTGCGTAGTTGCCTGGACCTGAACCTCCCCAAAACCATGCGGATCCATCAGTCTTGGTTGCCATCATGGAATAGGTTGCAGATTTACAAGTAGAAGCCCATGTTGTACCAGGTACTTGAGTTGGTGATGAACGATATGTGTTATTCGGCCCACCATTGGCTAATCTTCCAAACTGTGACGCTCCCCATGAATATAATTTTCCATCTTCCGTAACTCCAAATGAAGTATTATCACATCCACCAACATGTGCAAAATTCTCTTGTGAATCAATCTGTGCAAGTTTTGCTCCTACTCCACTACCATCTTGATTATTTTGTCCTAATTCCCCATAGATATTAATTCCTGATGTAAACAGAGCATTATATCTATTCCAAGGATCTCCTGCAAGAAGTTTATCCCTTACATCCTGAATGTCCCATACACCTCTTCTAGTCATAATTCAATCCTCCTTAAGATGTAATCTGCTTACCAGATGCAGTAATTTCTAACCTGTTTGCTTGGTTAGCACGAGCTCGTAACTTATATCCTGTCATAAGATACTTAGGGGTCTCACATATCTCAACTGTTGAATCAGCAGGAATAATCATATCATATACCAAATAAGATTGAATATTATCACCTTCATCTGTCCAACACACTCTTGCCTTCACGTCATTAGTACCATCATTATTACAAAGAAGAATACTTTGAACAACAGAAGGATTAGAAGACGAAGTATAAAGATCCGTCATTGTGTCAGCAGAAGAAAGAGCAATTTGAGCATCCCAATAAGCAGTATCTTCTTTGAGTTCAGTAATAATAGTTGCTTCTAATGATGATCCTGCACTTGCTTGAAGTTCTATTGTCTCACTCGGTCCAAGAACCTTAGGTTGTTTAAGAAGTTCAACTGCTGAACCTGCGGGAACTGGTATGGTATGAGCAAAAGAGAAATCAGTTTGCATCTCACCACTAATAGTAACTTCACTAGCCGTAATATTACAAATATGAATTGAATGAACGATTGTTCGATAATCTGAACTGGAACTTGCAGTATATGCTGTTGCCATTGAGTTGGTAACATCATATTGTTTCGCACTACTAATACCAGTATTAAAATCTCCTGATCCACCGCCACCAGCAGAAATACCAGTCAATGCACTACCATCACCCACAAAGGAACTTGCAGTACAAACACCAGCAAAGGCAGCATTACCTGTACCACTGATCGTTGCACCCGTACCAACTGAGTGAATACCCGTTACTACAACACCACCGTAAGCCGTCTCAAATTGCTTTGTACCATCACAGTAGAGGTCAACGGATCCGTCATTTTTAAAGACTGCCATATCCTCTGACCCATCAACTTTTTGAAGTTTGATGTAATCACCTTGTAAAGCTAATGCACCAGATCCTGTTTCTCTTATATAAGTTCTATCATCTGCAGATGAATGGTAAATCTCAGCGTCACTTCCTGTCCCGAAAACAGCCTTAACATCATCCTTAAACTGCAATGTATCAGCAGAAGCATCAAAGAATATAGATGTAACACCTGCCTGAGAACCTGTAAGTGTTATATCTCCCCTAAAGGTAGATACTCCTGTTACATTCATCGTGGCAGAAGTGGTAAACCCTTCCATCCTTACACCACCAAGTAACTTAGCTTCAGTGGTTGTAATAATATTATCTGTAGATGCAACACCAGTTAGTCCTGTACCATCTCCAGTAAGAACACCAACTACCGTCACACCATTAGGATTAACTACTAATGATGCTGTTCCACCAGCAACAACACCTAAATGATCTGCAGAAGGTTGATATAAACCAGTGTTAGGATCACCAGTGAAGTAAATACTTGCTTGAGAAGTTGTACCACCAGTGTATCCAATTGCACCATAAGCATTATCTCCATACTTACCTATGAACTTACCACCTGCATTAAATGGTGCAGCATCAACCCACACAGCAGTATTTCCTATTCCTAACTCATCTTCATCAAACCATACAAATGTTCTACCATATTCTGTACTGTACCATAAATCACCATTACTGGGAGCTGCAGGTGCTTCACTACTAATACTTACACTTCCACTTCCTCCTCCACCAGAGATACCAATATCTACTGTGGTTCCATCAACCTTAAATGTATTTCCTGTTCCAACGAAATTAATAAATGTAAATCCATAACCAACAACACCAAGAGTAGATCCAATACCAACTCCACCACCAGTATTGATAAGATTCGCACCATCACCATAATATGTTATAACACCAACATTAGCTCCTACCGTTGCACCGATACCCCCTGAACCAGGAGTAACTATCAAATTACCAATCGTACTTATTCCACCAACATTCAGAGTATTAACTGCTAAATGAGTAACAACACCTGATCTAATACTAGTAATTCCACCAACATTTAAATTATTTGCAATCAAATGAGTGGAAACACCAGTTGTAACCGTACTTATACCATTAACCTTTGAATTCTCAGCAGTTAAATGAGTTACAATACCAGTAACAATTGTACCTATACCAGAATATTCTAAATTCGTACCTTGAGCGTTGGTAATAATACCAACCGCCATATTACCAGTTCCTATTACATCTATACTAGGAGTAGTGGTAACCCCAGTAACATATAAATTAACAGGAGATATATCAACAACACTCGTAATCCCCGATACATTTAAATTATTTGCTTGTATCGAATGACCAACAACCGTACTTACAATTCCCGTAGTACCGTTAATGGTAACAATTGTACCTACACCAGTTACATTTAATTCCGACGCACCAATTCCACCTATAACATCAAACTTAGTGCTCGGAATTGTACTTCCTATACCTACTTTTTCAGTAGATGCATCCGCAAATATAAGATCGGTACTAACCTCTAGGCCGTTCTTTACTACAAAATTCTTATTTACAGCCATTTTGGGTTCACTCTCCCCCGTTATTTTTTATTATTTATACTGCTTCTATCTTAATGACACCTACTTTTCTGGTATTACCACCAAGA